>Ga0137307_101481_pt1 | contig 20477 bp, 20 predicted proteins | sample NAcewD2O_March_2_FD_97180 | JGI IMG/M metagenome (GOLD analysis project Ga0137307, IMG submission 97180) | Mouse cecal microbial communities from Vienna, Austria - N-Acetylglucosamine amended D2O_March | ecosystem: Host-associated > Mammals > Digestive system > Large intestine > Cecum | place... | reverse complement strand
GGTTGGGCTGTTCGCCCATTAAAGCGGTACGCGAGCTGGGTTCAGAACGTCGTGAGACAGTTCGGTCCCTATCCGGCGCGGGCGCAGGATATTTGAAAGGAGCTGGCCTTAGTACGAGAGGACCGGGCTGGACGGACCACTGGTGTACCTGCTGTCTTACCAAAGGCATGGCAGGGTAGCCAAGTCTGGAAGGGATAAACGCTGAAGGCATCTAAGCGTGAAGCCCCCCTTGAGATGAGATATCCCCCGCAAAAGCGGGTAAGACCCCTTGAAGACGACAAGGTAGATAGGGCAGGGGTGTAAGTGTGGCAACACATGGAGCTGACTGTTACTAATCGGTCGAGGGCTTGACCAAGGAAGACAGAATCAATCGGGTATCTGTATGAAGTTTTGAAGGTATATATTTACCTTTTATTCCTCGATAGCTCAGTCGGTAGAGCACGCGGCTGTTAACCGCGCTGTCGTAGGTTCAAGTCCTACTCGGGGAGTTATTTTTATAGTTTTTTTCCTATAAAAATGGTTTTGGCTCCATGGTCAAGCGGTTAAGACATCGCCCTTTCACGGCGGTAACACGGGTTCGATTCCCGTTGGAGTCATTTTGGTCCTAGGGACTAAAGCAGGCCGATGTGGCTCAATTGGCAGAGCAGCTGATTTGTAATCAGCAGGTTATCGGTTCGAGTCCGATCATCGGCTTTTTTTGGACCTTTAGCTCAGTTGGTTAGAGCAACCGGCTCATAACCGGTCGGTCCTGGGTTCGAGTCCCCGAAGGTCCATTTTAATTAAAGCCTTGGCCCAATGGCTCAGTTGGTTAGAGCGCCGCCCTGTCACGGCGGAGGTCGCGGGTTCGAGTCCCGCTTGGGTCGTTATGGGATCTTAGCTCAGCTGGGAGAGCATCTGCCTTACAAGCAGAGGGTCATAGGTTCGAGCCCTATAGGTCCCATTTGACGATTTTCGTCAAAATGCCGGCGTGGCGGAACTGGCAGACGCGCAGGACTTAAAATCCTGTGGTGGCAACATCGTACCGGTTCGATTCCGGTCGCCGGCAGTAAGATATTTTAATTCTAATATATGTGCGTGTAGCTCAGCTGGATAGAGCACTTGGCTACGGACCAAGGTGTCGGGAGTTCGAATCTTCTCACGCACGTTAGTAAATCCCTTGAATCCATAGAGTTCAAGGGATTTTTCTATGGGACAGAGAAGAAGTATTTCAGGAGAAACACAGATATGGACAGGGAATCTTATATAAGGGAGCTGCGGCTTGCTCTGCAGGGGCAGATTTCCCAGGAGAATGTAAATGAACATTTGCGGTATTATGAGAATTATATTATAGAGGAGTCCAGAAAAGGCAGGACCGAGGCCCAGGTGATAGAAGATTTAGGAAATCCCAGGCTGATAGCAAAGACCATTATTGACACCACAGATAAAATTTATACGGAACAAAGTTCCCAGGAGGGAAGAGAGGAAAAATCCCGTAAATTTAAACTATTCCAATATGGAAAGAGAGTCGCTTTTCTCGTGGTTCTGGTTTTAATGCTTTTATTGATTGCCCATGTGACCATAGTACTTATTCCTATATTTTTGCCGGTTCTTTTAATTACTTGTGTTATATATTTTCTATTTTTTTCCAATCGAAAATAAATTGCATAATTTTCTTCTAAGAATCAGATAATAGAGTTGTAATTAAATCTTAGGAGGAAAAATAACATGGCAAAAAACAGTGAAAACAAAAATTCCAACAGCTACAACTTAAAGAGCTACAGCCAGAATTCATCTGGAAAGAATGCAAACAGCAACAGCACAGGCTCCAACAAGTCTTCTAACAAGGCATCAAATGCCAACAATGCAAACAATGCTTCTGATTCCAACAACAGCACGAACTGCAGATAAGAGTTTATTAAAACTTTTTGGAACAAGAAAAAATTAGCGGCATAGAATACTAAAAAAAGCAGATTACAAACGAAAGCTTGTAATCTGTTTTTTTAGGAGCTGCCATGATGGAAAAGGAACAGATGTATGGTTTTGAAATGATACATATGAAAGATATTCAGGATATTATGAAAAGGGAAAGATGTATGGTTGTGGACCTTCGGGATAACGAATCTTTCCGAAAAGACCATTTTGCAGGGGCAAAGAATTTTCCCTTTTTTTATTTTGAAGAGTGGAAGAATGAAATTCCCCAGAATGTTTCTCTCATTCTTTACTGTGAGCACGGGAACCAGAGTATGCTGGCTGCCAGGAAACTCAGGAGAAGGAGAGGAAAAATTTATACGGTAATGGGAGGCTACCGAAGAAAAGAAAAAGATTGACACTGATGTTCTGAAAAGATAATATTAATATAGTGCAGAGAAAATTATGTCGGTTTGGAGAGACGGATGAAAACATATGAGATTATGGTACCATGCCATTTTGGCTTAGAGGCAGTTTTAAAAAGAGAGATATACGATTTGGGATACGAGGTAACCCAGGTGGAGGATGGAAGAATTACCTTTCTGGGGGATGCAGAGGCCCTGTGCCGTGGGAATATTTTTCTGCGGACTACGGAACGGGTTTTATTAAAGGTGGGAAGATTTAAAGCGGAGACTTTTGAAGAGTTGTTCCAGGGAATCAAATCCCTTCCATGGGAAGAATTTATTCCGGCAGACGGCAAGTTTTGGGTGACAAAGGCATCTTCCATTAAGAGTAAGCTTTTCAGCCCTTCTGACATACAGAGAGTGGCAAAAAAGGCTATGGTGGAGAGGCTTAAGGGAGAATATGATTTGGAGTGGTTTTCTGAGGAGGGAGCATCTTATCCGGTTCGGATTTTTTTGCTAAAAGATGAGGTTATCGTAACATTGGATACCACAGGTGAGTCTTTGCATAAACGAGGATACCGTTACCTTGCCAGTAAAGCACCTCTTACAGAGACTTTGGCGGCGGCTTTGATTTTGCTTACTCCCTGGCAGAAAGACAGGATTTTGGTTGACCCTTTTTGCGGCAGCGGCACCTTTCCCATAGAAGCAGCCATGATTGCGGCGGGGATTGCACCGGGGATGAACCGTCATTTCCTGTCGGAAGCCTGGGAGAACCTGATACCAAAAGAGCTTTGGCGTGATTGTTTTCAAGAGGCGGAGGAAATGGTGAATAAGGATATCACCACGGATATCCAGGGGTATGATATAGACGGGGATATTATTAAGGCGGCCAGGGAAAACGCCAAAAGGGCAGGGGTAGAGAATTTGATACATTTTCAGCAGAGGGATGTGTCTGATTTGCACCATCCAAAGAAATATGGGTTTGTGATTACAAATCCCCCTTATGGGGAGCGTCTGGAAGAAAAAGAAGTTCTTCCGGAGCTTTACGCTAAAATTGGACAGGCATATAGGGGACTGGATTCTTGGTCTATGTATATGATTACAAGTTATGAAGATGCAGAGAAATATATCGGCCGGAAAGCGGATAAAAACAGAAAAATTTACAATGGGATGTTAAAGACATATTTTTATCAGTTTTTGGGTCCGAAACCACCAAAAAAGAATAAAAAGGCAGAGAAGAGATGAGCCATATAAAACGATATTTTCTTTTGGCAATACTTGTGATGGCAGCCTGTGTGCTTAAATTTCATCACTTTGGACGGGATTATGAGAGTATTGACACTTTTCGAGGGGCGCAGCTTAACAGGGAGGACTGGAATCCCCTGATTGCCCAGAGTGTCAACGAGAAGCGTCTTACAATTTCTATTGACAACAAGGAGTATTCCAATCAGGATACAGGTATTTTTATGGATGATAATTTAAATCTTATGGTTCCTGTGGATATTTTATCTGAGGGATTAAACTGCAGTACCCATTTATATCCCAAGGAGGAATTGTTGATTGAAAAGAGAGATAACAGGGCTTCCTTTGGTTTGGATAATACTATGATTTCTGTGAATGACCAGGTATTTGAAATTACGTCCCCAATGAAAAAAATGAAGGGGACGTATTATGTCAGTATTGGGGCTGCTTCGGAGAGCATTGGGTACCATTATGAATGGGATGTGGAGCAGAATAAAGCGGTAGCCATTGATACGTCAGACAGCACATCTATTTTTCCATCCAGTTATGATTTGCGCCAGAGAGGGAGAATCGGCAGGGTTAGAAATCAGGGGAATACCGGGACATGCTGGGCCTTTGCAGCCTTGAGTGCCTTAGAGTCTTCTCTTCTCCCGGAGGAGGAGGAAACATTTTCTCCAGATCATATGAGCCTTGGGAATTCCTTTGCCACCAGGGAGGAAGAAGGAGGGGAATATACCATGGGAATGGCGTATTTACTTTCCTGGCAGGGGCCGGTGTTGGAAGAGGACGACCCCTTTGACGGTGTTTTGACAGAAGGGGTGTCTGCGGTAAAGCATGTGCAGGAAATTCAAATGATAGAAGGGAAAGATTACGAGAAGATAAAGGAGGCCGTCTTTAAGTACGGGGGAGTGCAGACTTCGCTGTACAGTACTTTGCTAAACAGTGCGGACAGTTCCGCCTCCTATAATCCAAATGAAAAGGCTTATTGCTATATTGGTACGGAAAAACCCAATCATGAAGTGGTAATCATAGGCTGGGATGACAATTTTTCCAAAGATAATTTTCCCGTAAATGTGGAAGGAGACGGGGCGTTTATCTGCCAGAACAGCTGGGGAAAAGAATTTGGGGAGCAGGGTACTTTCTATGTATCCTACTACGACACAAATATTGGAAGCCATAACGTAGTGTACACAAAGGTGGAGGAGACGGATAATTATGACCACATTTATCAAAGCGATTTATGCGGCTGGGTAGGCCAGATGGGATACAATAAAGATTCTGTCTACGGCGCAAATGTGTATACAGCGGAGAAAGAGGAAGAATTGTCCTCTGTGGGCTTTTATGCCACGGGGAAGGACAGTATTTATACCCTGTATATGGTCAGGGATTTTCAGGACACATCCTCTTTTGAGAAAAAAGTAAAAATAGCGGAGGGTACTTTGAGCAATGCCGGGTATTATACGATTCCTGTTAAGCAGGGGATAAAGCTTTCTCCTGGGGAGAAGTTTGCGGTGGTATTGTCTATTCAGACACCCAATTCCATACATCCCATGGCCATTGAATATGTTGCGGATGAGTCTACCAGAAATGTGGATATCAGCGACGGGCAGGGATATATCAGCGCCACAGGAAGAGTATGGGATTCCGTGGAGGAAATGTCTTCCTGCAACTTGTGTTTAAAGGCTTATACAAAGGACTGGAAAGAATGACTTACCATTACAGATAATTTGGAGGCATAGTTTGTGGAAGAAAAAATATTAAAGAGAACCGCTGTCTTTCTCACATTGATATCTGTCCTGATATGCGGGACAATATTCTATTTTCCCCAGTTAAGGGCGGTGTCGGAACTGTGGGTGGCAGCGATGGAAGAGTACAAGCTGAAAATTACGGCAGAGCAGATGAATATGACAGGGCTGGAGTTATTGGAGTATAACAATGAGCAGGCAAAACAACAGGAAGATAAAGATATTTCCTTTGACAGCCAGCTCCGCCTGGAACTGCCTCTTGGGGTTCCCGGAAATGAGCTTAAGATAAGCCAGGATTATGTGACGCAGACCATTGATATTAAAATTCCCTTTGCGGATTCGGAGTACTTTTACCATTATCCCATGTTGGGGAGAAGCGATAATATTGACAGTTTAACCTATGAGGGCAGGGAGGGTTACGGCGTGGTAGAAATTGTCACCAGCCAGGTCTTTGAGGTGGAGTCAAGTTATGATAAGGACTATTTTTACATTGATTTTTTGACACCGAAAGAAGTCTATGATAAAGTGATAGTGATTGATGCAGGGCATGGGGGAAATGCGCCTGGCACCACGAAGCAGGGCGTGAATGAGAAGGATATCGATTTGGACATTGTGCTGAAGCTGAAAGAGATTTTTGACGCCAAGGATGACAGGTCGGTGGGAGTCTATTATACAAGGACAGAGGATGTGAACCCAAGTTTTGAAAACAGGGTGGGGCTGGCAAATAAGTCCGGCGCCGATTTATTTATCAGCATACATAATAATGCTACCCAGAGCGGCAGAATGTCCAATATTAACGGAACTCAGGTTATGTATGATGAGCTGGATGAGGATATTTTGGGGAGCAGAGGGCTGGCACAGATATGCTTAGAGGAGGTAACGGCCCAGACGGGCAGTTCCAATAAGGGAATTGTGGAGGGAAATGATATTTTTATTATCCGTTCCAGCCATGTGCCTGCGGCATTGATTGAAGTGGGATTTATGACAAATCAGACGGAATTGAATAATCTGAAATCGGAGGAGTACCAGGAGAAAGTGGCCCAGGGAATTTACAATGCGGTAATGCGGGCTTTTGCGGAAGGATACTAATTATAATAAGGAGCGTTTATGGCGAAAATAATTTTTGCAACGGGAAACGAGCATAAAATGACAGAAATCCGCGAAATTTTAGCGGGGCTTAAGGCAGAGATTTTGTCTATGAAAGATGCGGGAATTACTGCGGACATTGTGGAGGATGGAAGCACATTTGAGGAAAACGCAGTGATTAAGGCTAAGGCAGTGGCAAAAGAAGTGGATGCCATTGTTCTTGCAGATGATTCGGGACTTGAAATCGATTACCTGAATAAGGAGCCTGGGGTGTATTCCGCCAGATACATGGGGGAAGATACCTCTTATGAGATAAAAAATCAGGCTCTTTTGGACAGGCTTAAAGGAGTCCCCAAAGAGAAGCGCACAGCCAGGTTTGTCTGTGCCATTGCGGCGGTTTTTCCCCACGGGGAAGTTATAGTAAAGCGGGGAACTATTGAGGGATATATCGGTGATAAACCCGCAGGAAAAAATGGGTTTGGTTATGATCCGATTTTTTATGTGGAGGAGTTTCAATGTTCTACGGCGGAACTTACCATGGAACAGAAAAATGCATTGAGCCACAGGGGAAATGCCTTAAGGGCAATGAAAGGCGATCTGGAAAAAAGAATTTAACAGGAGTCCGGTTATGAAAATATTAATAGTAAGCGATACACATGGTAAACATGAAAACTTAAAGCTGGCTTTGGAGCAGGAGGCACCGATTGACCGAATGATTCATCTTGGAGACGCGGAGGGGTGCGAGGACTTTGTGCAAAGGCTTGCAGGCTGTCCCGTGGACATTGTGGCGGGGAATAATGATTTTTTCTCCCAGCTTCCAGTGGAGAAAACCATCTATCTGGGGAATTATAAGATTCTTGTTACCCACGGCCATTATTACAATGTGAATGCCGGCATTGCCAGAATTAAAAAAGAGGCGGATGCCAGAGGATTTCATATGGTGATGTTCGGGCATACCCACAGGCCGGTAATTGACCGGGACGGGGAGGTACTGGCGTTAAACCCCGGGAGTATGTCTTATCCCAGGCAGGAGGGAAGGCGGCCTTCCTATATCGTTATGGACGTAGACGGCAAAGGGGAAGCCCATTTTGAAATTAAGTATTTGTAATTAAATTTAACGGGCCTTCTCCCCAGCAGGGGAAGGTCTGGGGATATTTATACATATTTTGTATATTTTCAAGAGAAAATGTGAAAAAAGTGTTGACAAAAATCTCCTTGTAACATATAATATCATTTGTGTCGTGGGTGACACACCAGTACGTCTACCTTCGGGGTGTGGCTCAGCTTGGCTAGAGCGCCTGGTTTGGGACCAGGAGGTCGCAGGTTCGAATCCTGTCACCCCGATTTGCATGCGGGTGTAGTTCAATGGTAGAACACTAGCCTTCCAAGCTAGATACGTGGGTTCGATTCCCATCACCCGCTCTGTGTGTTCGTAGCTCAGCTGGATAGAGCAACGGCCTTCTAAGCCGTGGGTCGGGGGTTCGAATCCCTTCGAGCACATTTTGGCTGCTGTCTACAGTAACCTTTATTTTGAAATAAATATATGGTGGGTATAGCGCAGTTGGTTAGCGCGCCAGATTGTGGCTCTGGAGGCCCAGGGTTCGAATCCCTGTATCCACCTTCGCTGGTAACGGCGGAAGGACAAGTTAATGGGCTATCGCCAAGCGGTAAGGCACAGGACTTTGACTCCTGCATTCACCAGTTCGAATCTGGTTAGCCCAGTTTCAATGTGTATGGGATATTAGCTCAGTTGGTAGAGCACTTGACTTTTAATCAAGTTGTCCGGGGTTCGAATCCCCGATGTCTCATGAGCGGAAAATAGCGGAATCCCTTATAAATAAAGGGGTTTCGCTATTTTTGCATACAATTTGATATTCTGACAGGGATAATTTTATTTGAAATGAAGGAGGAAATGTATGCTGCATTTTGACAGTGACTATATGGAGGGAGCGCATCCTGAAATATTAAAGAAACTTTCGGAAATTAATTTTAAGAAGAATCCGGGATACGGGATGGATGCCATCTGTGAATCAGCACGGGAAAAGATAAGGGCAGCCTGTGGCTGCCCGGAGGGGGAAGTGTATTTTTTCGTGGGGGGAACCCAGACAAATGCCACGGTTATCCGGGGGCTTCTGCGCCCCTTTGAGGGAGTGCTTGCAGCGGACAGCGGCCATATCAGCCTTCACGAGGCAGGGGCGGTGGAAGCCGGAGGTCATAAGGTAATCACCATTGAAAACAGGGAAGGAAAGCTTTGTGCAGAGCATGTGAGGGAATATCTTTTGCGTTTTTACGGGGATGAAAACCATGCCCATATGGTCAGGCCGGGAATGGTGTATATTTCCCATCCCACGGAGTACGGAACCCTTTACACAAAACAGGAGCTTGAGGAGCTTTCCAAGGTGTGCCGGGAATATAAGATTCCCCTGTATTTAGACGGTGCAAGGCTTTCCTATGCCTTAGCGGCGGAAGGGACAGATGTGAATCTTAAAGTGATTGCAGAAAATTGCAATGTTTTTTATATTGGCGGAACAAAGACCGGGGCTATGATGGGGGAGGCGGTTGTTTTTCCAAAGCCTTTGGAGGAGAATTTCTTTACCATTGTAAAACAGAGCGGGGCGTTACTGGCAAAGGGATGGATTCTGGGAGTGCAGTTTGATGTGCTGTTTACAGAGGAGTTATATCTAGAGTGCGGCAAAAACGGAATCAGGACAGCTTCTATGCTTCGTAAAGGCCTTAAGGAAAAAGGCTATTCTTTTTATATAGAATCCCCCACCAATCAGATATTTGTGGTGTTGGAAAACACAAAAATGCAGGAGCTTAAGGCAAAGGTATCTTTTAGCTTCTGGGAGGCATTGGATGAAAGCCATACAGTGGTGCGTTTTGCCACAAGCTGGGCCACGCAGGAAGAAGAGATAAAGGAACTGCTTAATTGTCTGTAAAGCGGATAAAGAGGCGGGATATGAAAGGTTATCTGATTGAAAAATATACGGATATGGGAAATGCCTACACTACAATGCGGCTTTTAGCGGAGGCAAAAAAAGCAGGGATTGACTTATCTCCTGTGGGAGTCTCAGACACTGCCCTTGTGGAAGGGATTTTGATGCATAGGGGAAAAAGACTGCAGGAAGTGGATTTTATAATAAACAGGTATAAATACGGAGTAATCAAAGACTGCATCAACGGGCTGGCAGAGAGGCAGTACAATAAACTGGAGGGGCTGAATCGGTTTGTAAATAAGGCCAATGAACTGATAAGCCTCACAGGGTGCAGCCTTTGTTTTCCCAGATATATTTTGGGAAGGCAGGGCATTTCCTATGAAGAGATTGCAGACCGGATGGGAGTTCCTTTTGTGGCAAAAGGGCTTTTAAGTTCCCAGGGACGGGAAGTTTTTCTTATCTCTAATAAGAAAGAATACCAGGAAATCAGAGGAAAATATGGGGAGGAAGAACTGCTGTTTCAGGAGTTTATAAAAAGCAGCTATGGGAGAGATGTGCGTTTTTTCCTCCTGAAGGGGGAAGTTTTGGCTTGTATGGAGCGCAGGGCAAAACAAGGTTTCCGGGCCAATTTTGCCCTGGGGGGCAGTGTGGAGAAATACGAAATCAATGACAGGATCCGGGAAATTGGAAAAGAGATATATAAAAAGACAGAGTTGGATATGCTGGGGGTGGATTTGCTTTTTGGAGAGGAAGATTATATGTTTTGCGAGATAAATGTAACCCCTGGAATAGAGGGCATAGAGAGGGCCTGCGGGGTGAATGCGGCAGGAAAAATCATTGCGTGTGCAGGAGGCCGGTAACATGTTTCACACAAAACAAGAAGCTATAGATTTCATTTATGAATCCTATTTGAAAGCCCAGCCTTATTTAAATTACAATGACCCGGACGGGAAAAAAAGAAATCCCGCATGGACAAAAGAAATTTTAAATGAATTGGCATTTGGGACTAATGTTTTAATCACAGGAAGTAAAGGCAAAGGTTCCGTGAGCCATATGCTCACCTTGATTCTGATGTCCCAGGGGATAAAAACCGGCCTTGTCACCAGCCCCCATATTACAGATTTTTGTGAGAGAATCCGGGTGGATGAAACTGTAATTTGCGATGAAAAACTTTTGGAGTACGCAGACAGTTTAAAAGGGAGGATTCGCAGTATCCCTGTAAAGCAGGGGGGATATGTAAGTCCTGTGGGAATCATTCTTGCCTTGGCTTTTTCCTGGTTTCGAGAGGAGAATACAAAGGTTCATGTGCTGGAATGCGGAAAAGGCGTCCGTTATGACGATACCAGGAATATTAAGCATGACTACAGTATTGTCACCCCGGTATTTAAGGAGCATACCAGGGAGCTGGGAAAGACCATAGAGGAGATTGCCGGGGATAAAAGCCGGGTGATACAGCCGGAACAAAAGTATGTATTTTTAGCGGAGCAGCAGGAGCGTGTAAACCGTATTTTTTTGGATAGGGCAAAGGAGTGTGGGGTGAGTGTGAGACAGTACGGCAAGGATTTTTTCTGTGAGAATATCTCTTATACAGAAGAAGGGATGGAGTTTGATGTGGTAACGGAAAAAAGGAGGTACCGCGGTATGAAGCTTCCGCTTTTTGGCACACATCAGGCAAAAAACTGTGCCCTTGCATTGGCGTTGGGGGAGGAAATCTGCGGGAATTTGGAGGAGGATGGGGCAAAAGAATTTCTGGGGAAGATGCATTATCCCGGAAGGATGGAAATTGTAAGCAGGCATCCCTTTACCCTGTTAGACGCCTGCATTAACCCTGCCAGCGTTCCCATGTTAAAGGAGATCATAGAAAGAGTTCCCCACAAAAAACTGGCGGTTATTCTGGCGATTCCGGAGGATAAGGATTATCTTGGTGTGGCATCGGCGTTAAAAGAAGAAGCGGCCTTTATGGTGTTTACCTCCACGGAAAACCCCCATTATCATTTCTCAAAGCAGCAGGCAGAAAAAGCAGGGGGATTTCCTTATATAGAAGGGGCAAAAAAAGCATATGAGTATGTAAAAAATATGGATGCGGATTTTATCTGCATTCTGGGAACTACCTCTCTTATTACGGATTTTAAGAAGCAGCCTTTTTTCCCAATATCCATTTGTAAACGGCGCAAGAGATAATTATGATATAGCCCATGACACTGTAAATATCCGGTATCTGGTCTAAAAAGAAAAAACCAAGGAGCGCAGCAAAAATCACCTGTGTGTAATCGAACACGGAAATTTCTTTTGCCGGGGCAAAGGTGTAGGCCCGGGTGATGCAGAGCTGCCCTCCTGTGGCGGATATTCCTGCCATAAGAAGGGTGGCAAACTGGGCAGTGCTCATGGGTTTAAACTGAAGGATTAAACCCGGCAGGGTAATAAGGCAGGAAAAAGTGGAAAAGAACATGACAATCACAGGGCCTCTCTCCCCCATTTTTCCCAGTTTCCGCACAAAGGTGTAGGCAATTCCCGCCCCAAGGCCCCCCAGGGCGCCGATAAGTGCATAGACAGAGGTAAGTTCAAAGGAGGGTTTGATGATAAATAACGACCCAAGAAATGCCGCGATAACTGCAATCCACTCTTTTACTGACGCCTTTTCTTTCAGGATAAAATAGGAGGCGATAATGGCAAAAAAAGGGGAGAGTTTGTTTAACATATTTGCATCGGAAATGTTTAACCTGTCAATGGCGTAAAAGTTAAAGATTAGCCCTGTTGTGCCAAAGAAGCTCCTGAGAAAAAGGGAGGGATAGCTTTTTTTCTTTATATGAAAACCTTCGCTGCTTTTTGACAGCATGGCAAAGGATACAAGAGCCGCCACGGCATTGCGGAAAAAAGCTTTTTCCATGGTGGGCAAATCTCCCGAGAGCCGTACAAAAAATGTCATCAGGGCAAAGAAGAACCCTGCGCAGATGACAGAGATAATTCCTTTTGTTGTGCTGCTTTTTGTCTGATTCATAGATATTACCCCCTTTTTTGATAATCCTTATATAGTATAGCAAAAAATCTTAAAAGTGGTGAAACTTTTTTCAGGTTTGGTTCGTATTATTAGTAGAAAGGATAATAAGTTATGACTAACAGAGAGTTGGAAAACTATTTTAAAACTTATTATGCCCCATGCTACCGGATAGCGTTTACACAGATGAAAACAAAGTCAGATGCTGAGGATGTGGTGCAGGAAGTGTTTCTGCGCCTGTTAAAGTACCAGCCAGGTTTTGAATCTTTGGAACATGAGAAAGCGTGGATGATAAGGACGACCTTAAATTTGTGCAGGGATGTGTTAAAAAGCAGGTGGAGCAGTACCATACGCATGGAAGAGTTATCCATGGAAGATAAAAACAGTTTTAAAAATCCCTATGTGGATACGGATGACACACTGTGGAGCCTGTTGGAGCTGCCCCATATGTACAGAATCTGCCTGTATTTGTTTTATTATGAGGATTACTCTGTAAAGGAGATAGCCCAGGCGCTTAAGGAGCCGGAAAACACCATAAAGACCAGATTGAAACGGGGCAGGGAGCTTTTAAAAAAGAAATTGCAGGAGGAAAAATTATGACGGTAAGCGGCATTGGAAACAGAGCATACATGGAAAAAATTGCAGGGAGCGTTAAGAAAGGCAATCGGGAAGAACAAAAGAGGGAGTTCGGCGAAGTGGCTGGCAAGCTGGGAAATAAATCCGATGAATGTGCCGGGGAAAAGGAAACAAAAGGAACAAAGACGGGGAGCCTCCAGTTGGATTATCACTCCGGCAGGATTTCCAGCCTGCTGGCTGTAAGCGATACAGGGAGAATCCATGCCGAATCCACGGTGGAGTGTGAGACGAAGCATATTACATACGCCCAGAGCGATAAAGTGAAACTTTATGCTGTCTCCGGTTATACTTTAAAGGCGCAGACTATTTTAGATGAGCACAAGGTGTATATTGAGCAGAAAAATGAGGATGGAAGCGTACAGGGATACATGGTAAATCCCTTAAAGGTGCCGGAGGATTCAACAAATCCTGTGGAACTTTTGGCAAAGGAATGCTGGGAGAATACCAGGGAAATTATAAACGACGGAACTTTTACGGAATCTGATTTAAATAACTCCGAAGATTCATCGGAGACATCCGGGGGAAAGACTTTAGAAGAAGCTTTGCTGGAGTTTTATGATTTTGTGAAAGAGCGGGTGAAAAACGGGCCGCCGAAAATTCAGACAGGGGGCGGGGAGTTTTCCATTGAAGAGTGGGATAAGCTGATGGAAGATATGGACGATACTCTGGATGCCTTTAAAGAGGAACTGCGGGAAAGGATTGCCAAGGAAAAGGATAAACAGCTTTTGTCCAGCGATTCGGAAAAGACAGCCCTTATCAATGCTGCGGATGACAGTGGGGATGAAGAGGTGACAGAGGTTTCAGCTCCCCAGCGGGGCAGCAGTTTTGCAGATATGCTCCAGGGGAAAAAGAAGGCCCCCTATTCCTTCCTTGCAGATGAAAGCGGTGTGATTAATTATAAGGGTGTCATTTTCCATTGTGATGACAAGAAGCAGCAGATTACCCTGGGAGATATGTCAGATGAGAAAAATGTGATTACCATTCCTTTATCTAAGGGGGGATGCCTGAAAGTAAACAGGGATAATATAGGAGATTTGGCAAAAGCTATCGGCATGTTTTCCCCGGAGGATGTTAATTTGATTTTGCGGGCCATTGCCCAGGACAATAAAGCCAGGGAGATGCAGATGGAGATTGATGAGACGGTGAATGGACTTGGGGTGAAAAAATCCTGAACATATTTATAGGAGGACACATGGATACGCCACACCAATTATATGGGATAAACGATATGGTAAAAGCTGACTGCGGGGACTGCAAGGGGTGCTTTTCCTGCTGTCAGGGCATGGGGGCGTCGATTCTTTTAGACCCATACGACGTGTATCTCTTAAAGAAAAATCTCCACAAAACCCTGGAGGAACTTTTGGAGCGGGAAGTGGAGTTAAATATTTCAGAAGGAATGATTTTGCTCAATTTGAAAATGCAGGGAAAGGAAGAAACCTGCGGGTTTTTGGATGGGGAAAAGAGGTGCAGTATCCATGCTTTCCGGCCGGGGCTGTGCCGCCTGTTCCCACTGGGAAGGCAGTATCAGGATAATCGTCTCTTTTACTTTATACTAAAAGATGCCTGCGCCAAGGAAAAACGCAGCAAAGTCAAGGTGAAAAAATGGCTGGGAGTTCCGGAAATCAAAGATTACCAGGAATTTTTAATACTGTGGCATGATTTTCGCAGAGACTTTGCCCAGGCGGGAGACGGCGCAGGGGAAGGGATGGTTAAAAGCAGAAATCTTTTTGTTTTAAACCAGATGTATGGGAAAGATTTTGAAACCCCGGAGTTTTTCGGGGAGTTTGCCCAAAGAGTGACGGAGGTACGAAAAGGATTGGGTTTATAATCTTTCCCATACAGCAGGCGTATAGAGGACGGAGAGAAGCGTTCAGACGGAAAATCCGCTGACGCTTTTTTCCATTTCATTGTAAGTAGCGATTAAGCTTTGGGAAATGTCTAAGGTGTCTTTTATCATTTCCCGTACTAAATCCATGGACGCCAGAGTTTCCTGGGTTCCCGCCGCATTGCTTTCGGCAATGAGGGAGAGGCTTTGTACAACCTCCACCACAGCCAGCCTTTCTTTATCCATTTCTTTCACAAAATTATAAATTGCAGTAACTTTTTGGTTAAGAATCTCAAATTCCTGGTATATCTTCATAAACATGTCTTCTGTATGGGAAAGCTGCCGGCTTTGCTCCAGAATAATCTTTTTTGTTTCATTCATGGAAAACACAGTTTTATCAGATTCGCAAAGCAATGTGCTAATAGTGCTGTCTATCTGTTTTGCTGAGTTGTTTGACTGCTCCGCCAGTTTTTGGATTTCTCCGGCCACAACGGCAAAGCCCTTTCCTTGTTCTCCTGCACGGGCAGCCTCAATGGATGCATTGAGAGAAAGCAGATTGGTCTGTTCTGCAATTGTGGCTATCAGTTGGGAAGAATCTTTAATTTTCTGGGCAAACTCATTGGTAGACAAAATCTGTGCGCTGATATCCTCTATGGTTTTTTCCGTGCTGCGGTTTACCGTAGACAAAGCTTTTACTGTGTTTCGCATATCATCGCTGGTGTGGCGGATGTTGCCGGCATTTTCATTTAACTGTTCTGTCTCTGCCATGGTTCTTTTTATGATTTCACCCAGATGCAGCACACTTTTGGTTGCCTCCTGGGTTTCGCCGGCCTGCTGAACGGCGCTGTCTGAAATTTCCCCAATAGCTTTTTCCACATTTTCCACTGCATCTTTTGTGACAGTTACTCCTGAGTACAGGGAATCGGAGGTATCTATGAAATCGGTGTTTTTTTCTTTGATAAGCCCTACGGTATGGCTCACCGTTTCCGTTAAGTACAGAGTAGCTTTGGCTATCAGCCCCACTTCGTCTCTGCGGGCAACATAAGGATCCAGTTTGTTTTTAAGCGTCAAATCCAAAGTCCCTATTTCTTCGATGATATGGGATATGTTTACAATATCTTTCGCTATGAGTCGGCCGGCCATCCATACGCAGGCGGAGATAACGGCCAGTATTACGATGCAGATAAGGGACAGTGCAGCTGACAGCTTGTGAATTGGGGCATAGATCTGGGCACAGTCAACCACCGCTGCAAGAACCCAGTGCCTTTCAGGCATATACTGATAAACCGCCATCATTTCTCTGCCATTTTCCATATATTCGTAAAATCCGTCTTTGGATTGTGCTAATTCCATTATCTTTAATATATTTTCCTCTTCTACGGCGGAACCTACGGCTTCTTCTTCGTCACAGAAAATGTATGTATTTTTTTCCGTGTCTAACAATATGTAGTTCATCTGTGTTTCGCCGCTGTCGACTGTCAAGCTGGTTAGGGTTTCCCGCAAATTTTTTGAATAGATAGCTCCGCCCACATAGCCCAGGGGTGTTTCCCCGTCAAAGATGGGATAATACAATGAAACCACCTGTTCTCCTGTGGAAAGAGAGGCCATAATCCCTGTGTTCCATATTTCATGGGAATCAAAAACTTCGTTTCTTAACTGCTGCAGGGCATCTCCTTCCCGGAGGGTCTTGCCCACAGGCCCCTTGACATAAGAAGCCAGAACAGTGGAATTGTAGTCGGCCAGATACACATTTTCCAGATTCTGATTCACCAGGGCATAATTGTCGGTAAATTGCTGCGCTTTTTCTGCTGCCTGGACATTGCCAGGCTCCATTAAAGCTTCCTGAAGTTCCAGAGACTGCCCGTAACCTATGATATATGCCTCGGCAGACCGGACATACTGCTCTGCAATTTCACTTCTGGTTTCCACTGCATCGTTCATTTCCTTTAATATTTCTTCTTTCATAAGAGAAGAAACCCGGGCGTTTATAGCCTGCCATAATATAATAAGTCCCAGTGTCAGAATGATAATGACGATACTGCTGATTTTTACTGCCAGTTTCATATTTCGCATTACTTTTTATCCCCCATTCAGCGTATTGCCTGGATATATTACTTTTCAGGCAGAATCCATTTTAAAATCGTGTTCCGGGACAGTTCCATTACCTGCTTTGTCCCTTCTTCGGTAAAGCCGTGTCCTTCCCCAGGAAAAATCTTAATCTGTGCATGGGAATATACCCTAGCTGCATGCCTGCTGTATTCCGGCGGAACTGCGGCATCCCTGTCACCATGCATAATGAGCACGGGCCCATGGAAATGGCTGATGGAGGAAAAAGTATCCACGTTCCGTAAAGAGGCAAAAAAAACTTTTCCCAGCTTCATGCCCCAGAAATCTTCTTCCGGGGGGATATCCTCATCCCGGGGAAATTTACTGTTCCAGTTATCTGCAATGCACAAAGCAGGGTACAGCAGAATCAGGCCCCGGAGAATAACTTCTGGCTCCGCTGCTGTGAGGGCGCTGACCAGGCCGCCCTGGCTTTCACCAAAGAGGAAGATGTTTTTGGGGTCTGCCCATTCCCAATTTCTGACAGTGCGAATGACGGCCATTAAATCCTCTTTTTCTGTAAAAATAGTCATATCTGTGGTTGCCATACTGCTTCGGGAATGTACCGATCCGCCGCAGAAATCATAGCGGAAGGAGGCAATTCCTTTTTCCAGGAAATATCCGGCATATTTTTCAAAACTGTCTGCGCTCCCATTATAGCCGTGGCTGAAAATTACCACAGGCATCTTTTTATTGTCCGCCAAAATAGAGGCAACGCCATAAATTTTACGGTTCTCACAGCATATCAGAACTTCTTTTTCCATATAGCAATGACACCTCTTGTCCCAATTTTATTACATCGATTGTACCAAGCCGTTATTTGTTTTTCAATGCTTTTAAGGAGAATAGAGTCATTTCTGTGCTAAATGCATATTTTTTGTGACATTTGCACATTGTTTAGCTGCTGAGGTTTTATTCTTTTCCAATACTGTTATAATTAAAGAAGGCTTGAAAAACACATCTTATACCTTGGAGGAAAAATCAATGACTTTTGAAGAATTGTCTCAGAGTTTGCATCATGTTGTACTGGAGTGCAGGAATGCCCTTTGTGATTGTGTGCCGGAGGAGGGGATTTTGTTCCTGCTTCCTCCTCCCGCCGAACCAAAGCGAGGCACGGTTTTTGCAGGTTCCGTTTCTGACTGGAAAGCCGCCTGCACAAGCGGTATGGTGTATGATGGGTGTACATATCTTATATGCAGGGAGGGTGAAATGCCCAAAGACCTTCCCAGCACAGACAGGCGGGTGAATCTGCTTTTTCTCGATACTTCTGTGCAGGCAGCGGTGCAGTTTTTGGCAGACATTCTTTCCGGAAAATCTGCGGTGCAGCAGCCTGTTATGGTGCAGATGTACCAGAATTTTTGGAAGGACATAATGTTTATGCGTATGACAGACTCCGCAGAGATAGGTCTTCGCATGAAAGAGTTTCCCTTTCCTGTACACACGTACATTGCCTGTATTATCCTCCGGCATTCATATCCTCAGCATAATGGCCGTATGCTGGAAATTCAGCAGGCCCTGGAAGAGTTTTTTCCAGATACCAATCTGTTTTTTGACGGAAAGGAATGGATTGTCCTGTACTCACAGGAACAGGAGGCTTATGACATTTTAGACATTTCTTATGGAGATTTTTCAGAGCTGCTTGTTCATTTTGGCATGGAGGCGGGGGTAAGCTATGTGAGCCGTTTTCCGGAAATGCTGCGGACGCTTTACCTGACCGCCGCTGCATCCATAGATTTGGGAAACGGGCTGGAGATTCCTCCTTCCCTCAAAAGGCTTTACACTTACCGGCAGTATAATGCCTACTATGTAATTCATCTGTGTGCCCAGAACTATGTGGAAACACATAACACGGATAACTTTCTTTATCTGACTCATCCGGATATCATCAGGCTGTATTATTATGACAGGGAAAACAACAATAATCTTCTGGAAGTTTTATTTACATATCTTTCCTGTGAGAAAAATGTGAAACATACAGCTAGGATTCTGTATGTCCACCGGAATACGGTATTAAATAAACTGAATAAGATAGAATCTGTTTTAAGCCATAACCTGGACTATGATTCGGATCATTTTCTGCTTTTGCTGTCATGTATGATTATGAAATACCAGCATACTTATACAAAACGGGATGTGAATGATTTTTTTGATACCTCTGTTCCCGAAGGAGGATTTGATAAATAAAATTGATTTGGCATTCAAAGGTTTTCGGGGGTTTCTTCCATGGATTTGGCAGATTCACTGTATAAGGAGAAAAAGTTTAAAATTTTAAACCAGTAATGCTCCAATACTTCTGCTCCTGCATTAAAAATTTCATGTTTTACTCCGGGAACTAGGACAAGTTTAGCTCCGCTCTTTTTTTGCCGGTTTATTTTTTTCACAAAACGCACCTGCTCTTTATTTGAGACAAATGTTTCCTGTTCTGCCTGAAATACCAAAACGGGACAGGTAATGTTTTTCCAGGCTTTTTTCATAAGATGCCGATTCAGTCCTGCCGTCTGCAAAAGCCAGCCGTAGGAGGCGCCGTTCATTTGAAAGTAAGGCTGGTTTTGCCGTATTTTCTGATAATAATGAAATCTTGCCTCTGACACAGAGGCGCTGTCCTTAAACGCTTCCAGGCCGTCATAGGGATGCTGTCCCATGATATACGCTTCGCTTTTTCCCAAGGTGCAGAGGGTCTTTGCTATAAGGCAGGCCAGTCCCCAGGGCACGGGTTTGCTGCTTGGGCGAATCATAGGGGAGGACAATACTATTTTAAAAAACAGTTCCGGCTCTTTGGCGGCGGCAGCCCCGGCAATTCCCCCGCCCATGGAATGGCCGTAAAGGCACAGGGGGAAATTTGGATAGGCTTTTTTTGCCATATGGCTTACAAACAGTAAATCTTCTATGTATCTGCGGTAATCATCTACGTGGACCAGGGATAAATCCTCCACATCGCGGCACATCCGGTAACTCCTTCCATGGCCGCAGTGTTCCGGCATAAAAACATGATAACCATTCTTTAGAAAATAGTAAATGTTTTCCAGATGTTTCTCTATGGTTTCTGTGTAACCGTGGGAGAGAATGACCACGCCCTTTGGCTGGTCACTAAGGCAGCGGGCATAGAATATCTTTTTCCCAGGCTCACGTTCACAGTATTCTGTTGTCATTCGCACTGAGAGATAGGGCTTTACAACAGTTTCCATCTGATTACAATATTCTTCTTCCAGCAGCAGTATGTCCTGCAGGGTTCTTTTTTCCATTTCCGGGTTCTCCTATAAAATATCCTGGTTAATTTTGTTTTCATTGTAAAAAAGGAATAAAATTCCTCCAAGGAGGCAGAAAGCTGCGGCAAGAAATGCGGCAATACGGTAGCCCGTCCCGGCTGTGCCGCCTATGGTGGAAATGGCTGTAAATAACAGCATGGACAGGCTTTGCCCCAGTTTAAAGGCAAAAGTTCTTGCAGCATAAAACATGCCTTCCCGGTTGCTCCCAGTGCGTTTGGCGTCGCTTTGGGCAATGTCGGCGACAACAGCCTGGGGGAGAATCCCAAACACCGCCATGGGCAGGGATGCCGTTACCATAAGAATAAGCCCCTGCACATTGGGGGAAATCACAGAAATTTTTCCTAAAAATCCG
>Ga0137307_101480_pt1 | contig 20513 bp, 22 predicted proteins | sample NAcewD2O_March_2_FD_97180 | JGI IMG/M metagenome (GOLD analysis project Ga0137307, IMG submission 97180) | Mouse cecal microbial communities from Vienna, Austria - N-Acetylglucosamine amended D2O_March | ecosystem: Host-associated > Mammals > Digestive system > Large intestine > Cecum | place... | reverse complement strand
GAAGCAAGGAAATCTTTTTAAAGAATTTCTCTCAAAACTCCATCAAAACTGCCCTGTGTGGTGTTGCAGGTAGTGAGAGGAATTATCAGAGGGTTTGGGATTCTTCCCAACAAGCAAAATCTGTCCAGCAAGCCGTAGCGCGGACGGGTAGATTTACGGAAATGGGTACCCGTTTCCTATGATGTATCCCAAAGGAGAAAAATTCCAGTATAATAATACAGGGTATGTCCTGCTTGCAATGATTATAGAAAAAACAACGGGTATGTATTTTGACCAATACCTGAAGGAAAATGTTTTTGACGTATGCGGTATGAAATCAACGGGGTATTATGAGTTGGACAGGCTGCCGGCAAAGTGCGCTAATAACTATATTTATTGTGCTGATACAAAGGATTACCGTACAAATATATTTTCTGTGGATGCGAAAGGCATCGGTGCGGGCGGGGCGTTTATAACAGTAAGAGATATTATTAGTTTTTGGACTAATTTACTGGAAGGGAATTTAATTTCAAAAGCATTTGTTTCAGATATGCTTAGTAAGCAGAGCGGGGATGGGGATGATGCAGAAGAAGGATATTATGGCTATGGTATGTGGATAATTGATAATTCCAATGGCAAAGATTTTGCGTATTTCCAAGGCTGTGATCCGGGTGTTAGTTTTATATCCGAGTATAATCCCAATAATGGGATTATTTCCGTTTTGGTGAGCAATTATGGAGATAATGTTTGGAAGGAAATGCGAAAAGTTAGAGAAGTTTTTTACTAATGAATAAAAAAAGATAAGGTTAACAAACAGGCGGCTTTATGTAGCGTTCCATTATTATGACTGGACGGGGAAGAGCTGCCGGAAAGCTAAGAAAGGCTTTAAGACCAAAAGAAAAGCTGCGGTGTACACCTGCAAGTTCCGCAAATTTTCCAATGCCAGTGGAAGGCATATAAAACTAATAAGAAATATTCTTAAAACCGATGCAACATCATTCAATATAGATATTTGCTATGTGTCTGTTTTCGATTTACATTAGAAAGCAGGGAACAAGTGGATCTGTAAGAATGAAAAAGGATTGGCTTTAGGAATTTTTTGTTTATGGCAGTAGAAAAAATTTTAAGCGGTTTTCTGCTGTGAGGGAGGCAGTAGGATTAAATGCTGTAATCTCCAAAGCCCTTGGAAAAAAAGATACGGAAGAAGTCCGCAGAGCGGCAGATGCGGCGATTTTTATTGCCTTTTGCTCATGGGTTGTGATTGCTGTATTGTGCCTGCTGCTTGTGAAACGGTACTTTGTCTGGCAGTCAGGCGGGGATGAAGTGATTGCAAAGTATGGTATACAGTATCTGGCGGTATGTATGCTGTTTTCTCTGGGACAGATGGGACAGTGGGTATTTGACCGCTTTGTCATTGCAAGCGGACGTTCCGGCCTGTTTTTGTTTACGTTGTCTGCGGCTTCCATTACAAACCTGATTCTTGATCCCATTTTCATTTTTGAATTATTTTGCGTATTTTCGAGGCTTGGGAATGAGCAGCATGATCCTTACAATGGCGAGGCAGGCGGCCCTGCCGCTTCTTTTTGCAGGATTGCCCGGCAGGTTGGGAAATGTGAATCTGCTGTGGATGGGATTTATTTTTGCGGAATTTTTGGGGATCCCATTGGCGGTTTGGTTTTGGAAGAAAGGTTACGGGCAGATAGAGGGAGGAAAGTTTGAATGAAAAAATCATTGGTAATCGTGGTGGCATTTATTTTATTGATAAGTCTTGCGGGATGTGGAGCGCATGTTTCGGATGCGGATGGGGATGATTCCAAGGACGGGCAAGGCAGATGGGAAGGAGCGGCGGTAATGGAAAATGCGGAGGAGGCGGATGCGCTGGCAGATCATGTTGTGACAGTACAGGCAGATTCTGAAATAGAGGAATTGGAAAAAGGTTTATCTGCCGTCCGGTATGAAGGGGAGGATGGATTTAACGCATTTTTGTCTGAAGGAGGCGCAAAAACAGACAGGGAAGTGGTGCGGTTTCTGGCAGACAGCATTTTTGCGGGAAACCGGGGCGCTTTTACCATGAATACACAGGTTTTTGGATGCAGTACCATTTCCGTAGCAAACGCTGGGGGCGGTTATCTTTTTGGCAGAAATTTTGACTGGAATGCCTGCGATGCCCTTGTCATTACCTCATATCCCAAGGACGGTTACGCCTCTGTTTCTACGGTGAATCTGGACTTTATCCGTCAGGGAGCCGGGATGGCAGGCAGTCTGTTAAGTGATGACATGATGGTCAAAGCGGCACTGTATGCACCTCTGGATGGCATGAATGAAAAGGGTTTATGTGTATCCGTCAATATGATACAGGACGGGGACACTATTTCGCAGAATACAGGAAAACCGAACCTTACCACCACGACAGCCATCCGTCTTCTGCTGAATCAGGCGGCTACTGTGGAAGAAGCACTGAAGCTCTTAGGACAGTATGATCTTCATGCTTCCATGAATTACATGGTTCATTTTGCCATTGCTGATGCGGATGGAAACAGCGTGGCGGTGGAGTATATCGACAATGAAATGGTGGTGACAAAGACGCTCGTACTGACGAACTTTTATCTGGCAGAAGGGGAAAAGCAGGGTATCGGGACAAGTCAGTCCCATGAGAGGTTTGACATATTGACAGAGACTCTTACAGGGAAACCATTCATGACGCAGGCTGAGGTAAGGGATGCCTTGGACAGTGTGAGCAAAGATAATTTCAATGAGTTTGAATCTACGGAGTGGGGCATTGTCTTTGACCAGTCAGCTTTGACTGCGGCTTATTACCACAGGGAAAATTATGGGAATGCGTATTTCTTTCAGATCGCCCCAAAATAGAATTTTGGATTAGTATCCTCAAAACCTATGTTAATTCATTCAATATAGATATTTGTTATTCTGCGGAAACGAGTATAGACTTAAGTGTGTAATGAAATTCTAAGAAGCTAAAGTGCACCCGCTAAGAATTTCTAAATTACACACTGGAAGAATGACAGGATAAAATGAGGAGGTAACAGGGTATGGCCGATAGTATCAATTATTTCCGTCTGCTGTGGAATCTTTACAGGCTGAAAAGAAATACAGGCAGGACGAGAGAACAGATTGAGAGGCTGCAGAAAAAGAAGCTGGAAAAGATGCTCTTATACGCTTATGATCATTCCCCTTATTACAGGAGAGCATTTGAGGCAGAGGGCATTTTCAGGGAACATATCAGGACGACACCCCTTGAGAAGTTCCCGGTGCTGGATAAGGAAATCCTAATGGAACATTTTGACGAGCTGGTGACGGATCGCAGCCTGCAACAGAAAGAATTACTCAGATTTGATGAAAACGCAGAAGATGACGGGGAAATGTATCTTGGCAGATACCATGTGGTGCATTCTTCCGGCAGTACCGGAACGCCCAGATATTTTGTGTATGACCATGCGGCATGGCAGCAGATGCTGACTGGGATTATACGGGGCGCGCTTTGGGGAATGTCCATGCGTTCTATTCTGAGATTACTGGCAGAGAACCCCAAAATCCTTTACATAGCAGCCACAGACGGACGTTACGGCGGCGCTATGGCAGTAGGGGATGGGGGCAGGGGCATTCACGCGGAGCAAAAGTTTTTGGATATTAACACACCGCTGGCAAAATGGAGTGAGGTGGTAAGGGAGTTTTGCCCCAACATCATTATAGGATATCCCTCTGCGGTTAAAATTCTGACAGAACTGACAGAGAGGGATAAGATGCCACTGCATATCAAACGGGTAATTTCCTGCGGGGAACCATTGAGCGTCGGTCTGCGTAAGTTTCTTGAAAATGCGTTCCATGCAGAGGTAATCAATTTTTATGGCGCGAGCGAATCGCTTGCATTGGGAGTGGAGCAGCGGGCGGAGGATGGAATGATTCTTTTTGATGATCTGAATGTGATAGAGGTGATTGACGGGGAGATGTATGTGACCTGTCTGTACAATTTCACACAACCTTTAATCCGTTACCATATTTCCGACAAGCTCGTTCTGCATGAGGCAGAGGCTGATATAGATGCCGCATATCCGAGTTCGCGAAGCGAATCTCGTAAAGTTAATTTGCGAAGCAAATTTACTTTTTTTACAAGGGCGGATGTGCTGCTGTGCCGCAACGAGGATGTACTGTGGTTTGAAAAGCCGGACGGCAGCAGGGAATGCCTGCATCCCCTTTCCATGGAAGGGTTCTGCGTGGAGGGCCTGCTGGATTATCAGTTCTGTCAGACATCCGGGACTTCCTTTGAAATGCTGGCTGAGATAGGGGAGTCGGCGGAGCAGGTTACAGTAACGGGGGAAATACGCAGGCAGGTAAGAAAGCTGCTGGCAGATAAAAATTTGGAAGAAATCCAGTTTTCCGTTCGGTTTGTGGAGCAGATCGCACCGGATCTGCATACAGGAAAAAAACCATTGATTATAAAAATGGAGGATAAAAAATTGCGTAAACGCTTTGGAATGGAGGAAAAAATGACAAGGATGAATATTATCGGGAAGCAATTTGATGAGGAACGGGCGTTGTACCATTTACAGAACGCAGATGTGACGGACTGTATCTTTGCAGGGCCGGCGGATGGGGAATCCGTACTGAAGGAGTCCGAAGACGTGGGACTTAAGAACTGCCGTTTTTCCCTGCGGTATCCGCTGTGGCATGTAAAAGGATTTACCATGGCAGATTCCTCCATGGATGACAAAACACGCGCCGCAATCTGGTATGCCGAAAACGGCAGCATTACAGACTGTGTGCTGGGAGGGATCAAGGCGGTGCGGGAGTGCGCACATATCCGTTTGGAACGCTGCCGGGTGGAATCACAGGAATTTGGATGGAAGTCACAGGATATTACACTGGTCGATACGGATATTGTGTCGGAGTATTTATTCATGGACAGCCGGGACGTGAAGCTGCGGAGCGTAAAGATGAAGGGAAAATATTCTTTCCAATATATGGAAAACTTGGAGATAGACGACTGCGAGCTGGACACGAAGGATGCTTTCTGGCACAGCAAAAACGTCACTGTGAGGGACAGCATCGTGAAAGGCGAGTATCTGGGATGGTTTTCCGAGAACCTGACGCTTATTAACTGTAAGATCATCGGAACGCAGCCTCTGTGCTACTGTAAAAATCTGAAACTGGTAAACTGCACCATGGAGGATACGGATCTGTCCTTTGAATATTCTGATGTGGAAGCGGATGTGAAAGGCCATATCCTCTCTGTGAAAAATCCCAGGTCCGGCTGGATCACTGCGGACAGCGTGGGAGAGATCATCCGGGGCGAGACCGTCATGGAATGCACGGGAGAGGTCATACTCCGGGCTGAGCCGGAGAAAGAAGCAGATAAAACTGCGGAAATGAAAAAGGATATTGCCTGAGAGATGCAAGGGGCGGCTTTGGGACCCGGGGGTGCAAAGATGTTAAGCGGTTACCAGACAGAGGAAGAACTGATTCAGAATATGACAGATGCCGGCTGTAAGGAGGAAATGGCTGCAGATGTCCTAAACTGCTTAAAGCAGGGACAGAGGAAGAAAGGGCTTATGCTGCTTCAGCGGCAGCGGAAGGCGCTGCTTGACGGGATTCATAAAGACCAGTCCTGCATTGAGTATCTGGACGGTGTTATGACCGGGATGCGAAAGGGAGATACATGATAGCGGAATATATTTGTAAAGGGCTGCTGATCGGTTTTATATTCGGGGTACCTGCCGGAGCCATTGGTGCATTGACAATCGGGAGGACGCTGGACAAGGGATTTACAGCCGGTTTTCTGACCGGCATGGGTTCCTCAGCGGCAGATTTGATTTATTCCTGTGTGGGTGTGTTTGGCATTACGGTGGTTTCCGATCTTTTATCAGCCGGTCAGAATATCCTTCAGATCATTGGCGGAATACTGATCCTGCTTTTAGGGGGCGGTGTCCTTTGCAAAAAGAGGGCAGCAGCGGTGCAGGGTAGCGCTGTACAAAAAGAATCAAAAGGAACATTGGCTTTTTGTTTTCTGTCGGCATTTACGACGGCATTGGTGAATCCGGCAACCGTGCTCTCGTTTATGGCAGCCTTTGCAGCTTTTGGGATTTAGGGAGGGCTGGATGCAGGACAGGGAACTGTCCTGATCATCGGAATTTTTATCGGAACGCTTTGCTGGTGGCTTGCGCTCAGTGGCGTTACAGCTCATTTCCGGGACAGGGTGACAGGAAAAATATACCGATGGCTGAACTGTATTTTAGGCTGTCTTATGATAGGGTTTGGCATACTTATGGCGGTTGGGGGATTGAAGAATGGTCTGGAGCAGGAAGAAATGATTATTTTGATGAAAATTGGTGACGAAGCTGTTGCGGTAGAGTGGGAAGAAAATGAGTCGGTTTCGGCGCTTACAGAACTACTCCGTGAACAGCCCTTATCCATACAGATGTCTATGTACGGAGACTTTGAACAGGTTGGTTCTTTACGGACAAATCCGCCGACGAAGTGAATGATCTGCTGGGCAGCGGGGATGTGACGATCACATTGGAATTACAGCAATTACAGGCTGCCGGGGCTTGCCTCCAGACGGCTTAAAAACAGCTTTGCAGCCTTAGAGAAAACCTGATACTTTTTTGTAAAAAGATATACGTTTGAATAAAGCTCCGGGGACAGGGGGCGGAATGTCAAAGGATGGCTGCCAGTGGTGTTGATCAGTTCGTCAATGCACAGGGCATAGCCAATGCCAGCCTCCACCATAAGACCGGCATTATAGATCAGGTTGTAGGTGGAAACAATATTTGGTTTCACTATTGCTTCGGTAAAAAATGTGGTCATATGGTGGCTGTTGGAGGTCTGGCTTGGCATGATCAGCGGGAGATTTGCTAAATCCGCGGAAGAGATTTCTTTCCTGTCTGCAAGAGGGGAATCCTTTCGCATAAGGATGCCCCACACCTCGCGCAGGGGGAGCTTCCGGGAATCGTAGCGGGGAGTAATTTCCGGCTCCAGTAAGAAACCCATATCCAAGAGTCCTTTGTCCAGCCGGTCAATAATGGCATCCGCATTGCTGCTGAAAAAGTGGAATCGGATGTCGGGATATTCTTCCTGAATCGACCGGATGATCTGCATGATGGAAAAAGTGGAGCGGTATTCGCCGCAGCCGATATAGACATCGCCGGAAATATCCTGTTCGTTTTCACGGAAGGCGCTTTCGGTTTTGTCCATCAGAGAAATAATTTCCTGGGCGCGGCCCCGCAGAAAGGTGCCTTCTTCCGTCAGAGTAACTTTTTTCCTGCCGCGGACCAGGAGCTGCTTCCCCAGATTCTCCTCTAAGTCCATCATTTGTTTGGACAGTGTGGGCTGTGAAATGTGAAGATATTCAGCGGCTTTTGTAATGCTCTGTTCCTCGGCAACGGCGAGAAAATACTGTAGCAGGCGGGTTTCGATCATAGGGGATACTCCTTTTTATTTGTAAAATCTATCTAAATATATTTTATATAGCTTTTTGTTATTTTACAAGAGCAGGGTGAAAAGAAGTTCTAAATCTAACACCAGAGAATGCCCAAAGTACGGGCATTCTCCGCACAGACTAGTGATTCCGCGAAGTGAAATCATGGAGAGCAGGTATGCAGGAAAGAACAACGATTTGTCAGAGATTAACAGAAGAAGGTGCTGACCCTGCGATGCTGGAGCAATACCGGCGTTATCAGGAGACAGGCAACATACAGGGACAGTGCGGGCTGATCTGCCGTTTCCGAAGGGAAAAAAATGAAGAATTGAAAAAAGGAAAAGAACAGCTTGCCTGTCTGGACTATATGATTGCAAAGGTGGAAAATGCCAATGAAAAGTAAAATGCGCTGGTGGAATGAATGGAGCAGGAGGCGGTAACAGAAAGATGAAAGAGATAATTTTTCAAGGGACAGATATGGTAAAAACTTTTGGGGAGACAACCGTTCTACAGGGAATCAGCCTGAAACTGTATTAAGGCGATTTTACGGTCATCATGGGTTCTTCCGGCTCTGGTAAGTCCACCCTTCTTTATGCGATCAGCGGAATGGACCGGTTAAGCGGGGGACAGCTTTTCTATAAGGGAAAACAGTCATATGGAAAGACATTTTCCGATGGAATGCTTGATATTGCCCATGCGTCGGAGAAGGAGCTAACCTGCCTGCGGGCGCAGGATTTTGGGTTTGTGTTCCAACGATCCCATTTAGTCAGCAGTCTGACGTTAGAAGAAAATATACGCATGGCAGGTTTGATTTGTGGTTCCATGTCTGAAAAGGAGATTTGGGAGAAAACGGATGTCTTAATCCGTCAAATGGGTCTGGAAAAGGCGAAAGACAGACTGCCTGCACAGGTTTCCGGCGGGGAGGCGCAGCGGGCGGCTGTGGCAAGGGCTGTTATTGCAGCCCCCGGGATCTTGCTTGCGGACGAACCGACAGGAGCTTTGAACAAGGCAAATACAGAAGAAGTTCTGGATCTTCTGACATTGCTTTATGCGCAGGGGCAGTCCGTTCTGCTGGTGACCCATGACAGGGAGGCCGCCCTGCGCGGAAACCGCATCCTGTATCTGGAAGACGGCAGCATTGTCGGGGAACTGGAGTTAAGTCCTTATCGGGGAAAGGACAGGGAGAGAGAACAGAAACTTGCATCCTGGCTGGAGGGTTTTCGATGGTAGGGCAGGCAAGGAGTAGAGTATATATGAAAAAGTTTCAAATGCTGCTGTGGGCAGCATGGAGAAAGCAAAAGGGAAGTATTTGCGGAATTTTTTTGCTGGTGGCTGTCCTTTCCATGTGTCTGTTTTCCTCTTTGACACTGTATGTCAGCGGCAGGCAGTCCGTAAAGGCGGAGATGGAACGTCTGGGATTTGGAGATCTTACCATATGGGTAAACGGGGTCAGGGAAGGTCTGGCGGAGGAGATCGAAAATATTTCGGATGTGGAACGGGTGACATACCAGCCGCTTATCTTTTCCGGCTATGAGGTAAACGGCTGTTACTCCGATAATGAGGGGCAGCTTCTCTGTTCGGACGATTCGGTTCCTTACCGTTTCATTGATGAGCACGGGAATGAGCTGTCTGTCCATGGATCAGGAACTTCCGGAAGCACTGGCACGGGAATTGTCAAGGGAACCGTTTACATTTCTCCGGCCATGAGGTCTGCTTTTGATGTGGAGACTGGGGACAGCATTCAGTTTGAGTTATCCCGCAAGGATGGTATTTACAGCCTGACCGTGGCAGGATACTTTGCGGACGGATTTATGGGAAGCTCCATGATTGATATGAAAAGCTTTCTGGTAAGCAGGGAGGATTATGCCGCCATGCAGGAAATTGTCCATGCCGCAGCAGATGTGGATGTACTGGGGCGGGAAGGCGCCATGCTGCATATTTTTCAAAGGCAGGGAAGTCCGCTTTCTGCGCTGGATTTCCACAAAGCAGTACAGGAAGGTACGGATATATCCCTTTATACGGAATTTAGCTATCAGCAGGAGTCCATTTTGAACTATATGCTTTTATTGCAGGATATTCTTGCCGGATTTCTGACTGCCTTTTCCGCAGTTTTATTTCTGGTCTGCATGGTCGTGACGGGGCACAGCTTATCCACAGTAGTGGAACAGGATAAAAAAGACATGGCGGTCTTGAAAACATTGGGTATGCCCGGAGGAGAAATACGGAATGTATATTTTCTGCTTTATGGGGGCGTTATCCTAACGGGGATGCTCTTTGGGCTTTTGTTTGCAGAAAGGATTGCAGACATGCTGGCCCGGGGGCTGGTCACCTCCACAGGAATGCTGGTTTTAGTAAAGCTGCCTTTTCTGCTCTGTTTTCTGCTGCTTATGGCGTTTATTCTGGTATTCGCGGTTTTTCTGGTCCTGCGGACGGGAAAGATACTGGCGGTTGCTCCTATGGAGAGCATTCGGGAAACGGAGGAGAGAAAAAGAGTGCGGACGGCAATCCGCCGGCGGTTTCTGGAATGGGATATTGCCCTGCGGGAATTAAGGTTTGAAAAGAAGAATTATATTGCACTGTTTCTGATAGCTGCTTTTCTGGCAGTTTTTCTGGCGGTGATCGGGCGGATGGGAACATGGCTGGGGCCAGACGGGGAGGGGCTGATGAATGCTTTCAGCGTGGCAGACCATGACCTGGGGGTACAGCCCTTTAACCGGGATGTGGCGATGGACGAGATTGAACGGGTCATAGAATGGTATTCTCCTATCCGGGAAAGGTATGAACTGGCTATGGAGAGTGTCACGGTAAACGGGCAGGAATATGAGGCGAATGTGCTGAATGACACAGAATGGTTCCATATCTTAAACGGGCGTGTCTGTGATGGGGACAGCATCTTGATCACGGATACCGTGGCGAATGAATTGCAGCTTTCCATAGGAGATGCCGTGAAGGTGGCAGCAAATGGACAAAACGGGGACTATCGGGTGTCCGGGATCTACCAGTGTGCAAACGGCATGGGAAGCAACATCGGCATGAGCATGGAGGGCTACTCCAAAATAGGCGATATTACAGGATATATCTGGTGTTACCACTATATTTTGGAAAATGGGAATATGCGGGACTTTGCAATGGGTTATTTACAGGAGCATTACCGTGGAATTGATGTACATACCAACAGCTGGTCGGGACTTAATGGAATCCTCTTTTTGATGCATATCCTGATCTTGGCGCTTTATGTGATTGCTGCAGTGTTCATCCTTGTATCGGTGGCGCTCATCTCTGGAAAGCTGCTGCAGGCTGAGACGGGAAACATGGCTGTCTATAAAAGTATGGGGTTATCCACGGGAAGGCTGAGACGGTCTTTCGCATTGCGCTTTCTGACCGTATCTGCGGCAGGGACGGCAGCAGGGATTTTGCTCTCTGCCCTGACTGCTGACGGGATGATCGGAGAGATGTTCCGGCCATTCGGAATCGGGGATTTCCATTCGGGTTTCAGTGTGATGGGGACATTCCTGCCGCTTGTGGTTATACCGGTATTATTCTTTCTGTTTGCCTGGGCTTTTTCTGCGAGATTAAAGCAGGTGAGTATAGTAACTCTGATAACGGAAAATTCAGATTAAAAAGGAAGAGGAGACAATGAACATGAAAAAGAACAAATTGACAATTCTGGCTGCAATAACTGTCCTTGGCCTGACAGTGTTTTCCGGCTGCGGGGCTGGAGCGGGAGACCCGGGGGAGCCGCCTGCGGAAGTGGTAAATGGGGGAAGTATAGATACGGAAGATATCAACCCGGAGGATGCAGACAAAGAAAATAAATCTGTGCAGGCTGGGGGTAATGATGGCATGGATGTGACGGAAGGCGCAGATGCGTATGAAAGTGAAATTCTGACGAATGCCATTTCTGTCCGCGTTGGCAGGGACGGTACGGAAGAGTGGAATGTGGATATGTATCATAATGATGCGGCATTAACCATGCTGGATTACCTTTCCGATTCCGCAATGCTGTTTCCCACCTATACCTATGACGAAGATGGCGGGTTCGTGGCGCAGAGTGTCCGGGGAAATTACACCAGGGATGACGAACAGACCATTACGGATGTAAAGACCGGCGAACTGTATCTGTTTGGCGGCGGTCAGCTTCGATTCTATTTCAAGGATATAGAAGGGGCAAATATCACCGCCACGCCCATAGGATATTATACGGATGTGGAGGGGCTGGCAGAAGCCGTGCAGGAAGCCTATACATCCAATCTGGATGATACATGGGGCGTGGAAGTGTATTTCTGGATTACAAAGACTCTGGGGTAAAAGGCTGATGGAATCATTTTTTCTTTGCGTAAAAAAGTACATTAGTATCTGTGAGGGTGGCTTATGAGCAGATGGGATTAGGAAGCTGAAAAAATAATGATTGAGCGTTTTGGAAAAGATACGATTATAGAGCTGTCAACAGTAGACAATGAAATTTCAGAAGCCGGTATTTAGGTATGTCTTGAAAAAACGAGGCTGCCATGCTTCCCCTTGCCAATCATAGATTGGCAAAGGTTACGGTTTCTTTCTCTAACTCGGATGCTACTTTGTGGTTCGTGTCCATGCGCTTGGTAATCTCCGTCATATCGGTTACCAGACGCTGGGTGCTGTCGGCGACGCCGGAAATGCCGGCGGCACCCTCATCAATGGCTGTTGTGATGGTCTCTATGGCGTCAACGATTTCAGCCATAGAGCTTTTCAAGCCGCGGGTACTTGTATTAAACGAATCCATGGATTCTCTGATATAGGCGGCGTCCTCCTGATACTGCTGTCCGGAAGCGACGAAAGAGAGAAATTCCTTTAGAATGGATTCCTCTATGTAAGTGACCAGATTTTGCGCGTTCGCGGAGAGGTTGTAGACGGCATGGGTCACGGTATTGTTGACTTCCTGAATGTGGTTAGCCGTTTCGCTGCTGGAAGCCGCAAGCTGGCGGATTTCCTCTGCCACTACCGCGAAGCCTCTGCCGGCTTCTCCTGCCCGTGCCGCTTCCACGGCGGCGTTTAAGGCGATCAGGTTCGTCTTGGAAGCAATCTCCAGAATATCGTGCGTAAGGAGGTTTACCTGATCCACACTGTGGCTTCCCTCGATTGCCTCATTTAAGACATCCAGAATTTCCCTGACTTTGGCGTTGGTGTTATCCAGACTTTTCTGTGCAGACTGTCCCATTTGCGCAGCCCGTGTATTCATTTCACCGCAGTAAGAAGTGATTTTTTCGCATTCGTCAGCCATGTTTTCGGAGTCCGACTGCACATTTTTGGCGTTCTGGTTGATGTGGGAAGCACTGTCTGACACTTCCTGAATGGTTGCCGACAGTTCTTCGGCAAGGGCGGATAAATCGGTCGCGTTTTTGCTGGAAGTCTGCGTGCGGTATAAAACTTCCTCCACAACGCCGCTGATGCGTCCGGAGCAGAGCTGCAGCGTATCGAGAACACTCGCTATGGGTCTGACTACAGACCTTAAAATGAGAGATACGGTAATCAGGACGAGGATAATGCAGGCAAGGGTGGATGCCCCGTTTGTAATCATGGAACTCAGATAGACGGAGGCAAGCTGTGTTCTGGCCTGCTCGGTTCTTGTACTGATGGATTCGTCCAAAATGCGGATGCTGTTTTCCACAGCGGTGTTGCAGGCGGCTACGTCACCGTTGGCAAAGGCGTAGGCATCCTGTGTTTTGCTTGCTGCGCTGGCGCACACGAGGAAAACGAGAGAATGCTTCAAAGAATCATAATCGGCAAGCAGCGCGTTGTAGGTTTCCCTGTCGTCATCGCTGATATAGATTTCATAATCCGCCAACATGCCGTCCAGTTCCGCTTCTGCATCTTTTATGTCGTTGACGAGGGTAATCATGGTGTTATAGTCGGTAGCCACAATATGCGACAGCGCCATTTTATGTATATTCATGACGGACTGGTGAATCCGTGCCAGATGGGTCTTTCCCGCCATATAATTGTCTGCAATAATTGCGGCATTGTCGTTGACATTTTTGATATTGGTGACTGCCAGCAGATTGGATATGAGCGCAACTATGCCAAGCAGGGCAATGGGCAGTATTAAGCGGTACTTGATGTTTAATTTTTTCTTCATAATCCCTGTAACCTCCAAAAGATGTCTGTGCTTTTACGGCGCGGTTATCCCTTCCACCATGGAATCGAGCTGCTCCTGTAGTCCCTTTTCTTCCGAATTTCCGGCGGCCATATTTAAGGCAAATGCCGAGACGGGATCCCAGAAATTACCACCGATGCGCTGCAGGCGGGAAAACTCTGACTGTTCAAGTAAGGCGGTGATGGCGGGGGAACTTTGCACGTCGGCAGATGCGGCGGCTTTTGTGTTGGCCGGCCCCTGTCCGCGCATTTCAAATCGGAGCTGCTGGTTTTTTTCATTGGAAATCCATTCGGCCAGCCGGACAGCCCATGTATAATGTTCGGAGTAAGCGTTGACACCGATCAGCTTATAGCCGGAAAAGGATGCCATCTGGATCTGTCTCTGTGCGCAGGTGTAGGTGGGGAGCTTGGCAGCGCCATAGTCTGCGCCCCATGCTTCTTCCATTGCGACGGCATTCCATACGCCGCTGACACCGGCGATCACGGAACCGTCCTGAACGCCTTCGAGGAAACCTTCCTCTACCGTGTTGAGAAAAGCCGGGCTTTGTGCAATGGCAAGCATGGCATTGGCCACGTCTTCTCCTTTGATATCGCCTTCTGTCTGATTCCAGGTACAGAAGTTGGTGATACCGTCACTGTTTAGTCCGACTTCCAGACCCGTGTTGCCAAAAAAGGAATAAACATACCATGCGGAAGACCAGTCCATGGTAATTTTCTTTCCGCTTTCTTCTGCAACCTGCAGCATACGGTCAAAGGTCTTAATATCTTCCTGATTGAAAAACTGTTTGTTGTAATATAGAAAATAGCCGTTGTCCGCTGTTAAAGGATAGGCGTAGAGTGTGTTTCCCACAGAAGCGGCCTCCACAGCGCCGGGCAGATTTTCGGATTTGATGCGGTCTGCATTTTCGACCGGCTCCAGCGCACCGGCAGCTACGAGAGTATTTAACTGGTCATCCGCAAAAGCAAAGACGTCCGCTCCTGCTTCCAGATCCCCCATTAATACATCTTTACAGTTAGATTCGCTCTGGGCCGTAAATGTAATATGGAAATTGGCCTGCCCTTTGTATTGTGTCTGGAAGTCTTCGATAATTCTGGTTAACAGCGCTTCGTCCTCTTCGGCGCCCCAGACGGTCAGTTCGACATCCCCGCTATCAGACAGGAGCGCTGTTTCGTCTGTGTTCTCAGCACTATATCGCAGTTCCGTATCGGCATCGGTAATTTTGCTTTCTCTGTCTGAGCCGGCACATCCGGACAGCGACGCAGCCAATACGGCAGTGATAAAAATGGCGTTGATTTTCTTTCTCATAGGTCCCTCCATGTCAGAGCATATGGCGATCCCAAATCAGCGCTGCAGAAAAAGGGATACAGTGCTGACACCGCCCCGCCTGTTTGCTTCGGGGAAGCGGCCAATACAGGATAGCCCGTGGATATTATAGCGTTTTTCTTTTTTTTCTTCAATATTTTTTGATAATAAAAAAGAAACCGTCAAACACTGAAAGAATAGCGTCCAGTTCATTAAGTGACTATGGTAAATGGCAGCAACTATAGTATACTATAATTATTAAGATAAACAGAATCGGTTTTGAACGATGAACAGAAGGAACAGGAGCAGCCTTTAGATGCGTTGGTACAGGAGCATATAAGGAATATTTAAGCAAAATGAATATGGACGAGCGAGGTGATTTAGAAAGATGGAATTTTCGAGAGAGGATTTAACGGAGGCCAAAAGACAGATTGATTCCACGTTGCATAAATTGAGGGAAACAATCAAGACATTTGAAGCCAAAGAAAATGCAGAGCGCTATAAGTCACAGATTACATTAGCAAAAAGAAGGGTAAGAGCCTTTGAGATTGCGAATTGGTTTATTGAAAACGAGCTTGAAAAAGTTATTTGAGAGAGCCGGGTGCAGGGATAGGATGAGGTGTGTTTTATGGGAAATGAGAAGATATATCAGATGGATTTTTCAAAAGTTTATCATTTGCTTGTCAATAAGGCAGAGCGAAAGGGGCGGACAAGGCAGGAGGTTGACGAGGTGATCCGCTGGCTTACAGGGTACAGTCAGCCGGAATTGGAGAGAATGCTGGAAAAGCCGGTGCCTTACGGGGATTTCTTTCGGGATGCCCCTGAGCTGAATGAAAACAGGCGGCTGATTAAAGGCGTGGTTTGCGGTGTCAGGGTAGAAGATATCGAAGAGCCTCTGATGCAGGAGATACGTTATCTGGACAAACTGGTTGACGAGCTTGCCAGAGGGAAGGTTATGGATAAGATACTGCGCAAATAGAGAAGCGGCACATGGCATAAGCCGCGCGTCAAACTGATATGACAGTAAAGAAGATAAGAATTTCATTGCTTTTCCTGAGAAGATTACTATATAATTAAGTGGCAGTAGGACAACGGACAGCAGAGAGAAGGATAAGGAGGCTTTACCCTATGAAACAGGATTTGATTGTTATTTTGGATATGGGCAGCACCAGCAATACCGTGTTGGCGCGCGGGATTCGTGATCTCGGCGTATACAGCGAGATACATCCCCATGATATTACCGTGGACGAGCTGAATGCGTTGAAGAACGTAAAGGGAATCGTGCTAAACGGTGGGGAAAACCGTGTGGTTGACGGAAAGGAAGTGGAAGTCAGACCGGAACTTTACGATATGGGCATTCCGATGATTTCTGTAGATTATCCCCAGTCGAAATGTAAGACGCAGCTTTCGGAACTTCCTGATATGGAGACACTGAAAAAGTTTGTTTTCGAGGAGTGTGGTGCAGAGGCAAACTGGAACATGAAGAATTTCATTGAGGACCAGGTGGAGCTGATCAGACAGCAGGTCGGCGACCGCAAGGTACTTCTTGCGCTGTCGGGCGGCGTGGATTCGTCCGTGGTTGCGGCGATGCTGATTAAAGCGATCGGACAGCAGCTTGTGTGCGTGCATGTAAATCACGGTTTGATGAGAAAGAACGAATCCGAAAGCGTCGTGAAGGTGTTCCGCGATGAGCTTCACGCGAATTTAATCTATGTGGACGCGTCCGAACGGTTCCTTGGCAAACTCGAAAATGTGGCGGATCCGGAGCAGAAGAGGAAAATTATCGGCGGCGAGTTTATCCGCGTCTTTGAGGAGGAAGCAAGGAAACTGGAGGGAATCGATTTCCTTGGACAGGGAACTATTTACCCGGATATCATCGAGAGCGGCACGAAGACCGCGAAGATGGTGAAGTCTCATCACAATGTAGGCGGTCTGCCGGAAGATTTGAAGTTTGCACTTGTGGAGCCGTTAAAGCAGCTGTTTAAGGATGAAGTGCGCGCCTGCGGCGTGGAGCTTGGTCTGCCGCACGACATGGTGTACAGGCAGCCGTTCCCCGGTCCCGGTCTGGGCGTGCGGTGCCTCGGGGCGATCACCAGGGACAGGCTGGAAGCAGTCAGAGAGTCAGACGCGATTCTGCGGGAAGAATTTGCCAGGGCAGGGCTGGATAAGAAGGTGTGGCAGTATTTCACGGTCGTTCCGGACTTTAAGTCTGTGGGAATGAAAAATAATGCGAGGGTGTTTGAGTATATGGTCATCATCCGGGCGATCAATACTATCGACGCAATGACAGCGTCCATCGAGAAAGTTGACTGGGATGTGCTGGAGAAGATTACGCAGCGGATTTTGGCAGAGGTTGGGAATGTGAACCGGGTTTGTTACGATATGAGCCCGAAGCCTCCGGCGACGATTGAATTTGAGTGATGAAATTATGAAACAGATTATTTATAATTGTAAATAGTTGATATCATTATATATTATTATTCGTATTGTCTGTATTTGAAGAAATAGAATATGCTATGTGATAGAAACGGAATCTATATATTGTGGTGAATGTGCGGTTAAAGATATTTCTGCCGATATTCCGGAAATAGAAATTGAATTGATGCGGGAGTATCAGTATAAGGGAATCGGCTATAAGGCAATTATTACGATACTTAATACATTGTCGGAAAAGTATGGGAAACAAGAGTTTTATGCAAAAATTGAACCGGATAATTATGCAAGTCAGTTTTTGTTTGAGAAACTAGGAGGAGTGCCAGCAGGTTTAACAAAGGATTTTCAAATATCTGATGAAAGAGCAGAACGGTTTGTTGAATCACATAGGAACCTGATAGATGATAGGATGCAAAATGTAGCAAACATATTTGAAGTAGAGCCAGACATACTTCTTACGAGTTTGCTGGTTTATAAACTTAATGTTAATGGTCTGTCACAAGATGGTACTGATACAATTGGAGTAGAGAATAAGAGAGAACATATCGTGTGCCTAAGACAACTTTCAAAAGAGAAATATCGGGATGTTATGCTGGAGTGGATAGAGGACTTGGAATATATAAAGAATTTGGGTGAGGCAAAAGATAAAATTGCGGAGAAGATTACAAAGATTGAATCGAAACTTTTGGATAAAATGGAATTAATGAAAACAATCAATAATGATGAGTTTATGGAATAGCCCCCAGAGTGTCCAAAACGATTATTTTTTATTAAGGATAATACCAGTTAAGACATACCTAATAAAAAGAGCAGAAAGCAGATAGAAAACATGCTAGAAGATCAAACAATGGAATATTAAAAATCATGGTATGCTGACTTCTTAGAGTAGATTTCTGGCTATGCAAATGCATATGGAGGAATGTTTTATCTGTCTTATTTGAGAATGGTATGATAGAAGCATGGGGCAGAGGATTCGACAAAATCAAGGATGCATGCGCAAGGTATAATGGACGCTTGCCGGAATACAATATCAGCGCATCCGGAATTATGGTGCTGTGCAGGGCATATGATAAGTATTTGGAGCTGAATGATGTGGTCATGATGTAAAGGCAACTGTGAATTTGCTACACGCGTGTAGCAAATTGTGAGAACATGAGTTTTTAAAAGTTGCGACATGTCGCAACTTTTGACAACATTTTTCTTGGAGATACCGGCTCTGAAAAAACATAAACAAGCAAATAAACCATAACAGAATTTGAATATAGTATTAGTTAATAAACCATTAGGCAAAAAACAAAAGAGGAAAATCAGCATGGGATTAGTGGAAATAGCCAGTAACAATTCTGTTTGGCGAGGAATGGACTATTATAACAACAAAAAAGTTGTTTCTTGGGAAACTATTGAAGCCGGTATTTATGAGGGAGTTGTTTCCGGGAGTGAAGGAAATACTTATGCAGTACATATTGATACTGTGCATCCGAGAAAATCTTCATGCAATTGTCCTTTTGCGGATGGCAGGCGTGTTGTGTGCAAGCATATGATAGCATTGTATTTTACGGCAGAACCTAAAGTCGCAAAGGATTTTTTAAAAGAAGTAGAAAAGTGGGAAGCCGAGGCGGAAGAACGTGAGAGACAGCATTATGAAGATATGAAAAACTATGTAAAAAGTTTATCTAAGACGGAATTACAGGAGCAATTGTTGGATGCATTAGTACAGCTTGAGGAAAGAAGAAATTATTGGTGACGTCATCATATTAAAAAATGTTGCTGTTTATTTGCCGAAAAGCAGTTATAATATAAATATGAAATGAAAGAGAGCATTATGACCAGAACTGATAATGTATGTAATACGCAGAAGAATTTATCAGGAGAGATCAGAAAGGAATGATGCCAATTGAAACATCAAAAGAAGGAACATTTAAAAGATATAGAGATGGCAAAAAAGCGTAATCATAAAATTATGATCACAGATGAAGCTATTAGGAAAGTTCCGCGGATAAAATATAAGAATATACCGAAAAGTGAATATAATACGATTCGGGAATTGGCAAGAAATGTATTGCGTATTTCAAAAGATGAGAATAATTCAAATGAAGTTGCGATAACGTATGGTATGGACAGTGTTGAGCGTATCAAGAAGGGTGAGGAGTATATCGGAGTAGCGTTAGGAAGCGAACACGGGGTGGATCCGATAAGCAGTACAATTGCATATCACTTGGTATCGGCGGCTGAAGATTGTATTGTGATTGTATTACATAATCATCCGTCATTATCGGATTTTTCATTGTCAGATGTGCAGTTTTTAATTCGGTATGCAAGCGTGAAGATGATGGTGGTTGTTACTAATTTGGGAAGCATATCATATCTGGTCAAAGGGAAAGGATATGCTTATGATAAAGCAGTCACATTGTTTAATGAGGCAGTCAGCGCAAATAATGCGGCCAATGATCTGAAAGGTCTGCAGAAAGCGGCAGATCATTTCTTGAAGAATTGTTATATAGCGGGTATTGATTATGATAATCGCTAGGGAGGAGGCGGCTATGGAAGAACATGTAATTTTAAGTGAACGTTTAGAAGATCAGCTTAAGGCTGTTGAATGGGCAAAAGCAGAGCAGGAAAAACTCTTGAAAGAGAAGGGTGAACGTATATCTGAGGAACTTATGAAGATAATGACTCCGTTTATTTTGAAACAGCAAAAGGAGTGAATGGTTTTGGCGTGGGTACAATTTGGGTACACCAGCTTTGAAATCATATAAACACACAACTAAACCGTATCAAAATGATACGCCTTTGAAAGAAAAACCAATCTAAAATATCTCCTGTTAACAACAGGAAAAAGAGTTCGAGTGATGAAATAGAATTAGGAAAGCTAGTATTTATACGGTTTCCAAACAAATTTGTATAGGGACTGACAACGATTTGGCAACATTTTTCACATCACGCACTAAATAATTACATCAATGGCATAAGAAAAACCTTGCTGATTTGCGCGAGCAATGAGGAAAGCAGGACTGGCAGACCGGGCGATTGCATTTATGCAATTCGCCGGTAAGACAGGGCTGTTTGACGAATGCCGCGACAACCGCACGAAAGTGCGGGTTCAGATATGAATACTGAATATCGGCAAGGTCTTTTTGCGTTGACAATGAGCCGGATGGACTTGTGCTTGCACAAAAGTCCATTTGGCGAATGTCCGTCATCGAGCCGTTAGGCGAGATATGCTTTCTTCTTTTTCTG
>Ga0137307_101479_pt1 | contig 20518 bp, 13 predicted proteins | sample NAcewD2O_March_2_FD_97180 | JGI IMG/M metagenome (GOLD analysis project Ga0137307, IMG submission 97180) | Mouse cecal microbial communities from Vienna, Austria - N-Acetylglucosamine amended D2O_March | ecosystem: Host-associated > Mammals > Digestive system > Large intestine > Cecum | place... | reverse complement strand
CAAAGAGGGAACAGACTTTTGCATGGTATAAAGGGGAACCGATTAATTATAACCTTATGGAAGTGCCTAGAACACAGGATATAGAGCCGGTATTCATTGAGACCAGCGCCTTTTTTATCTTCAAAAAAGAATTATGGACGCAGTTTGGCAGAAGAATTGGATTCCGCCCGTATATACAGGAAGTAGGGCTAATAGAAGCAGTGGATATAGATACTATGGAAGATTTGCAATTTGCGCAGATGATTGCAAATCATGTAAATGAATAGGGGGATAGGCGTATGATGGAATTGGAGTGGGATTATGCCAGCGAATGTATTATAAACGATGTTGTGATAGAAAAATTGAAGGGGTATCAGGAGGTAATCATCTTCGGCGCAGGCGATTCAGGCAGTTGGGCACATGGATTGCTGAAAAGGCATGGCTTAAAGATAAAGGCTTTTTGTGATAACTGTAAAAAGCTGTGGGGGAGGGTAAAACATGGAATTAGCATAGAGTCTTTTGATAATGCAGTAAAAAAATACCCACAGGCTGCTATATGCATTGCGTCCATGTGGGCAGAGGAGATATTGGAGCAAATCAGAGGATGCAGTCCTGATTTAATATGCAAGACGTTCAATATTCTTACATCTATGGCATGGGAAACTTCGGAGAAATGCTATGAATCTTCTGAACCCGAATATATTAGGGATAATCAGGAAAAATTTGAGCAGCTTTCCAGGGTCTTGGCGGATGAGGCATCAAAAATAACTTTGGAAGGGATTTTGAATTATCGTCTTACGAGAAACATTGGATACTTGGAACGGATAAGGTCTAAAGGGCAAAAGTATTTGGATTCTACTGTGATTCCTGCACCTTTGCTGGAAAGAGCTTCTACAGGAGCTATAATAGATGGAGGAGCTTTTGACGGTGATTCGGTGGAAGACTTTATACGCTTTCTGGGAAAGGATGAAAAGGCATTGCATATCCATTGCTATGAGGCAAATAGAGAAAACATTGCCAGGCTGAGGCAGAAATTAGATTCATTTGCACCTCATAAGATTGAAATCCATGAGTCGGCTTTATGGAATTCATCGGGAGGAAAGCTTTATTTTGAGGGGCAGGGTGAAGCAGGCAGGATAACAGGGGAGTTTTCCGGCCGGCATAATGATATACAGATTCATATGGAATTGGAAACAAGCGGCGTAATTGCCGAAAAAATAGATGATACATTTTATCAGGACTTGCGGCTTATTAAATTGGATATAGAGGGAGCGGAAAGATATGCCTTACAGGGAGCAAAAAATACCATAGAGAGAAACAGACCGGTTCTTGCGATATGTGCATATCATCTTCAGGACGATATACTGGCGCTATCGGATTTCATCCGTTCTACGTTAACAGGCTATAAACTTTATCTAAGGCATTATCTGTTGAGTTCGGGGGATACGATACTTTATGGAATCCCTCAATAGGAAGAGGGGGATGTTACAAAATGGATATGGAGGAACTGAGAGGAATGTTATATAAGGAGAGACGGATTGAATTAAGAAAAACAGGCCTGTATGGTAAATAGTATAAAATCAGATAGATAAGGGATAAGTATAATGGATAATGTTTTATTTTATACATGCGCAGTGGTAGACAATAAAATATGGTTTGTATCAATGGATAGTTATTTCATGAATATAGATATCAATACGAAGCGGACCGCATTTATCCGGCCAAAGGATATGGGCCAGGCTGTTATAAAACTGGTAACATATAGGATGTTAGTGAACAGCGATAATTTGTATTGGCTGGAATATGATGCGCAGCGCCTTGTTAAATATTCTGTAATAGAGAATACATGTAAATTTTATGAAATGCCGCCGATTGATTGCAAAGGCGATGAGTGCTTTGCAGGAATTGCCCTATATAATCAAAAGATATATATGTTTCCGCGTTATACCCCTTGCCTGATTATATTTGATATTATAAATGAAAAATTTATTGTGCAGGACGATTTGTACCGGATATTAAATAAGCTACCGCTCCAAAAAGAAAAAGAATTTTTGTTTAGGTCTCATCAATTAGATGATACGATTTTCTTTCTGTGGAGAGAAAACATTGATGCATGTATAAATACAGTTATAAAGTACCAATTAGGAAACGGAAATTATGAAACTTTTGCATTATCAAAAGAAATAGAAAATCCTGTGAACCTTTGTTATGGAGAAAATTATCTGTATATATTGTGTGCCGATACCAGCTTATATAGGATAGATGCATATGACAATATAACAGAAAAAATATATGTATCAGAAAATGCAGACGAGTCTTTTTTAAGCATTGCCCTGACGAAGCGGAGCTTGTACTTGCTGCCCTCAAAGTCTGAAAATATTAAGATAATTGATTTAAATACCTTACATGCAAAAAATTTTGATAAGTATCCGGCAGACTTTCGATATGAAGTAAAAAATTACAGTAAATATCATGGATATTATGAAAATGAAAGATACATTTTTTATGGGAACCGTTCGGCAAATTACATTCTTAGAATTGATAAGGAAAGGGATTTGCTAGAGTGGCTCAAACCCCAATTACCCACTCAAGAGGAGGAACTTGATTATTATTTGAAAACCCAGAATGATATAGTTTGTGATGAAAGCAGGTTGGGAATGCAAATGATATTTGAAAGTGTACGGCAGAGACGAGAACAGGAAGTTAATGGGATAAATGCTTTGGTAGGAACGGATATATGGAAAAAGATAACGAAAGATGTATAGAGAGGAACTGCTGCATGGAAAGTAATCAGATAATGGTTTCTATATGGTGCCGGACATATAATCATGTGAAATATATAAGGGATGCCTTGGATGGATTTATTTTGCAACGGACGAATTTCCGCTTCCAGGTAGTTGTTTTCGATGACGCATCGACGGATGGCACTTCAGATATTGTGAGGGAGTATGCAGAAAAATATCCGGAATTAATTATTGCAATTATTGCAGAAGAGAATACATGGCATAGACCTAGAAACGAAAACCATAAGATGTCAAGGGGGATATGGGAAAGGCATCTTGTGGGGAAATATATTAGCTATTGCGAAGGGGATGACTTTTGGATTGATCCGAATAAATTACAAATACAAGTGGATTATCTGGAAGAACATCCGGAATGCATGATGATTTGCCATGATGCTGTGGTAATTGATTATAGCGATTTTAAAATTTATCCGCACCATACATATTTTGAAGAAAGATATTTAACGGAGGAAGAGGTAATTATCCAATATCGTGGTGACTTTCCGACGGCATCGACGACAATTAGAAGAGATTTGTTTAATTTGAGCGGATTTTTTGCACAGTGCCCGCTAGGAGATTATACGCATGAATTGTATGCGATTACGAAAGGAAAGATTTATTTTTCGCCGCGCATTATGTCCGTATACCGTTCCATGCATGAGGGGAGTTGGTGCAGGGCACATAGCGATAATATTGAAAAAGGGCTTTTGCTGAGAGGGAATGTGATAGATTTCCTTCGCGAATATGACACATATACAGAAGGGGCATATCACCATGCGATTATTTATAAGGAGTCGCTATTTATATTAGACAGCCTTTATTTATGCCGCAATTTAAATGCTGATGAAATAGAGAGGATAATTCAGAAGTGCAATGAGAAAACAAATAACCAATATGAAAATTTCCTAATGCACGTAGAAGCGGTTTTTAGACAGATGAACGAGGAGGAATATTTCCCATCTTTCATGGAGGAGTTTGTTGAACGTTATGAGCATATATACATATGGGGGGCCGGCAAATACGGGCAAAGGGTTGCCCGGCAGTTGCTCAATCATAATAAAGTCTTTGAGGCTTTTATTGTATCAGAACCTGTATCAGGATCTGTATCAGAACCTGTATCAGGATCTGTATCAGAACCTGTATCAGGATCTGTATTAGAACCCTCTGGCCGGAAAGTGATGGGGAAGCCGGTAATCGGGGTGGAGGGGATACCATATTCTATGGAGAGCGTGGGAATTATTGTTGCGGTAAACATACAGAATTGGGATGAACTAAGGGGATATTTTGAAAAGGATGAGAAATTCCATTATATATATCCTTATGGTGTAACGGAAATGATAGAATGATGTGGAAAGAAGTGGAACAAATGGAGAAGTTTAACCATAGGAAAGGCATTGTATTATACGGAACGGGTCTGGAAGGGGAAAAATTTTTCAGTAGGTTAAAAAATAATGAGGAAGTTGTATACTGCATTGACCGGAGAAAAAGAAATGAGGCATTTCATGGCAGGCAGGTCTTTCAATTAGAGGAAAAAGAGCAGGAGCTAAAAGATTATTTGCTGGTGGTGGCAGCAGCAACAAACGCGTGGCAGGAGATAAGGGCAGCCTTGCTGCATAGAGGATTAAAAGAATATTCGGATTTCATTAATGCAGAAGCGTTCTGGAAAAAAATAGCGGTGGTATATGGGAATTGCCATATGCAGGGCCTATGTGAATATCTGCAGCTTAATTATTTTTTTAAAAAAGAGTATTATATAAGTTTTCATTATATTGGGGAATATAAATGCCCGGATTGTGCGGAATTGGAAGCGTGTGATATCCTGATTACGCAGGATATCCGTAAGGATAATGGGTTTCATATGCCGGATGCCGATACGCTTTGCGGGCAAGTACGTAAAGATGCGCAAAAAATTGTTCTGCCTAATTTATATGGCTGTAATTTATTCTTTCCGCAATGTTATGCGCCTTCTGACAATCAGGTGCGTAGGCATTTGGAGGCTGATGCGATAGATTCGGGTACACAAGATGCGATGAAAGCACAGAGAATTAGAGTTACGGTGGAAAGCATCGGGAAAAGGGATTCCCATATAGATGAGTGCTGCCGGAATGGATATTCTGTCGAAGAAATTAAGGAACACATTTTAAGCGGTGCAGTATGGGAAGCGGAAGAAATCAGGCGTAACTTTTCCGAACAATTGCTGCAATTGAAAGAACGTGAAAAGAAATGCGATATTGTAATCTCAGATTATATTGAAAAATTTTATCAGCAGATACAATTGTTTTACGAACCTTATCATCCTACGGAGGCCGTTATTGCAGAAAAAGGAAGAAGAATATTGGAACTGCTCCAATTGCCACAGGACGAAGAAATTCCAATGAGCAAATCGATGGGAGCGATGGAAATGCCTATCTATGGATGTGTAAAGGAAGCATTGGGGTTACGGTTTGAACAGAAAGTTTTAAGAAGAGCATGTGCGGCAACACTGAAAAATCAACCGGAAAGTTTGGAAGAATATATTCAAAATTATCTCGTATGGGTTTGGGGGAGCGGTATCCTCTAGCTGTTTCTATTTTACAGAATAATAGAAAAAAATATGTTCTCGTGGAAAGCTGTTATAAGAAAAAGGCTCGGGATTGCGGTTTGGACCGATAATTCCAAGCCTTTTTGACATAAAAGAACCTATAAGAACAGCAACGCCCTATACTCCCACCGATGTTTCTGTAATGCCTTTCGGCAGCCATTTTCGGATATTTCCTTCAATTTGTTTTCATTTGCCAATATATTTTTTATCATTGCAGGCAATTCATCTAATTTTTCTAAGGAAAAAAGCAGCAAATCTTTCCCGGGAATAAATTCCTCATTTAATATGGTGCTGTAATCAGATAATACCACTGATTGGCAGCACATGGCGTTCAGGACACGTTCAGTCAGCCCATCTTTATGCCAGGACATAATATTAAGGGAAAGTCTGGATTGGCTCATTACTTTTAAGCTTTCTCCGGCATTCAGGGAGGGATGGCAGTGCAGGCACCGATGGCCGGCAAGGGGGAATGCCTTCCAACTGTCGCCATATACATGTATGTCAATCCCGGCATGGAGGAGGGTACGGATGATTTTTTCCCGGTAATAGAGCATAATGCAGAAACATGCTTGCCTGGCTTCAAAAAACAATTCCAAAAATTCTTCGTCAGTCAAAGAGATATGAAAATATGTGATGGCTTGTTGAAAGGCCTTTTCAGCAGGCAAATCAGGGTTTCTGAGCATAATCCGAAGATAACGGGCAACCAGAAACCGGAAGGGGCGGTCGTAGGTATGGATGAGGGCAAGACGTTCCCTATAGTTCCGGTAGGAGCCGATGAAAGTGAGGTCATATTGTTTTTCCTGCTTTTTCTTGGAGGCTCCACATATATTTGCCGGCAGTGCGCCCGCAGGCGGGAAATAAATGCAGTTTTTTACATTTTTGAAATATCTTTTAGCAAAAGCAAGATAATTCCGGTCATGGATGAGAAGGGAATAATCCTGTGGCCCATGTTCGATATGCTCTTTCATCCATGCAGGGTGGTCGAGTATCATATTATATTTGGGTCCATGAATTAAATCGTGGAGATTTGTTTTTTTATCTTGCATCATAATAGAAAAAACATGGGTCTGTATGCCAATAATGGCTTTGAACCGGCGGTTAATCAACCGGGTTAAAGCCGGATTCCCTTCTTTTTCAATATCAAAAATCTCCACCCGTTGATGTAGGGTACGGAGTGCTTCTGCCAATTCTTCTGCAAAAAAATTCAATGTGTTATAGCATGTATCGCTTCCACGGTAAATCAGGATAGGGCATGCATTGTCGTCAATTTCATAATATGCAGGGGCGTGGGAAATCATTTGTTCAAGCCAGGCGATAGCTTCGCCGCAATTGGGAAGCTGCTTGGCATTATTGATTAGGGCGGCAATAAATGTATTGAAATAACCGGATGCAAGAAGTTCTTGCTGATATTTCCCCGCAATATAGCAGTCCGTGCGATATCCGCCATCAAGCCCGGCGGCTGTTTCGGGATTGCCGTTCCCCGATAGGGCTGGTGAAAGAGGGTGGATATTTGAAGCAGGTGCTTTAGTGGAACTGCTGGACGGCAGAGGAAGCCCCACAGCTTTTAAGGTATATTTTTTTGCGGCGCGTAATAAAAATTCATAGTTTTGCTTTGCGCTCAGTTTGTTGTTGATGCTGCCGATTTCGGAAAAAATGGCTTCCGGGCATTCAAAATCCCCCTCTGCCCAACGTTCGTCAAGGAGAAGTTCCATAAATGTAATATTCTGTTCATCGCCTTCCGGTAAAGAGTGGGTATAGCATATAATTTCTTTCATTTCTTCCATCGCTTATGGAACTCCTTTTCGTATTTCATTTATTATAAATGATTTTTGTATATTAGGCAAATTGGAATCATGCATTATCCTGTTGTTCCAAAGGCCTTGAAGCAATGACGAAATATTTGAAGAACGCAATTGCCGCAAGGGAAAAATCTAGATATACTGTAACTTAAGATAAAGGTTTCGCTTTGTAAAAGGGTATTTGAATCTGGGCAAAGGCCGCTTGCACAATATTCTTTTGTGCCATATGCCAGGCAGCGCTGCCGGACAGGTCTTTTGACACCAGAATCCGTTTAATTAAAAAATGATATAGCAGAAGAAATATGAATGAGAAAGATTAGGGAGGTACGAATAGATATGGCTAAAGTTTCAATTATCATACCAATATACAATGAAGAAAAGTATTTGGAACAGTGCTTGGACAGCATATGCGGCCAGACGTGGAAAGAAACGGAAATTATCTGCATAGATGACGGCTCTACGGACAATTCGCCGAGGATTCTGGAAAGCTATGCAAAAAAAGATAGCAGAATAAAAATCATAACACAAAAAAATAAATTCGCAGGAGTTGCCAGAAACCGGGGGATGGAATGCGCGTCCGGAAAGTATCTGGCTTTTTTGGATGCGGATGATTGCTACGAACCCAATATGATGGAAAAAATGGTATGGAAAGCGGAAGCGAATCAATCGGATATCGTTATATGCCGTTATTTGGAGCGTAACGGGGAAGGGGAAGATATACAAAACGGATGGGAGCTTGAAGACTTATTTTTTAAGGAAGAAGGGCAAAAGGAAGCATTTGCGGGCAAAGAGCTTAACTGTGCAGGAATTTTCCAGATTGCAAAAGGATGGGCGTGGGATAAACTTTTCCGTACGGAATTTGTAAAGGAGTGTGGTTATAAATTTCCGAATTTCCGTTCTTCGGAGGACGGATTCTTTGTCTATATGTTGATGGCAAGGGCAGGGAGGATTTCCTATATGAATGATATCTTGGCGGTACATAGGATAAATATTCAAAGTTCATTGTCCAACACAAAAGAGGGGAACTGGCAGAATGGGTTTCAAATGTGGTCGATGATTGGGGAACAATTGAGAAAAACAGGATTGTATCAGGTGTATGAGCAGAGCTTTATAAATGAATTGGTGTATTTTTTATTTTGGTATTTGGAATCGATGAAAAGCTTTGAAGCTTTCAGGGATTGCTATGAGTACATAAAGCATGAAGTGGAGGCTGAGTTTAAAATATTACGTTATGGAGGCGGTTTTTTCTTTCAGGATGAGGTTTTTGAGTGGTATGGAAAAGTGATGAGGCTTTCGCTGGCAGAATATTTGTTTGAAGGGAGAAGGTAATTTACGCTTACCAACAAAATCCGACATTTACCAACAGGATAAGCAAATAATTGATATAAAAGGTATAATACCAATACCTATAATCTAAATTCAAGCTTTGAGGAAATGTGGATGGCGCCGATGGGAAGTGAAAGTAGATGCAGATATGCGAAAATATTAAGAGTAGTTATTGTAGATAAAGATGAAGCGTTTTGTAAAAAGGTGAGGGCGGAGCTTCAGCGTTACCTGAAAGAAAGCTGTTCTCAAATGGAAATAACTGTTAAGACTAACGGACGGGAGCTATTGGGGATAGAGGAAAGCATGGATATATATTTTATATCTTTGGATGTGCCAGAACTTAAAAATTTGGAATTGGCAAAAATGTTGCGGAAGAAGAATGTGGATAGTGAGATTGTATTTATGAGTATAGGCGAAGAACCGGTGCGCTTGTCCTTGTGCGTAAAGCCTATGGCATATGTAAGGAAAGGGGAATTAGGAAAAGACCTGGAAGAAGCAATACATACCTTTTGGGAAATATGGTCTATGAAACATAAAAAGGTAATTATTTTGGACAGTAAAAAACCGTGTCTGATTGAGCCGGGAGAAATTAAATTTTGCCAAAGTGAAGAACATTATGTGAAGCTTTATCGTAAAAGCAATGATTATATTATGATAAGGAACACCCTGAAAGAAGTAGAGAAAGATTTGGCTTATTATTCATTTACACGTGTGAATGTAAGGAATTTGGTGAATATGAATTATATTGCATCTATTAAGGGTAATAAGGTGGCACTGGGAGATGGCAGTATATTTTCAATCAGCCAGACATATCGGAATGTTGCCAACGATTTGATATGGAAACACTTTAATAAGTACAGCTACAAAAAATGACATAAAATTGCGGATAATGACAAAGGCATGGATAAAAGGAATCAGCGGAAGTATATTTAAAATATACAGGCTGATTTTTTTGTTTGTCATAAGAATGGCTTTTGAAACGTGGCATCCGTTGCTACAGATTTTGGAAAGGTGTGAGAAACGATATGGGAAAAAAATATTGGGTCATATTTTTAATGCTTATTCTGTTGGGAGGAACAGCAGCGTGCGGAAAGGGAAATGATGGGAGGGAAGTGGAGGATTCCCTGACAGAAGATTTAGAATGTTTTTTTGAGCAGGAACATTTTGTTGAGGTTCCAAGAATACTGGAAGGTGCGCAGGGGGATATCGTTTATGGAGACGCAGCTTTTACGGATGAAACAGATGTGGTGCTGATAATGGATGAAAGCGGGTCAATGGCTTTTGCGGATAAGGAGAGAATAGCGGTAGAAGCGGCAAAGATGTTCATTGACATGGAAAAAGCCACTGGCACCAATCTTGCATTGGTGGAATTTTCTAATGAAATCAGTTCTACAGGATTAATTGAAATAAAGCAAGAACAAAATAAGGAATATTTGAAAAAAATATTGGATCAAATTCCTTACGGTGGAAAAGCACATACGGATACGGGTGCAGCTTTGCAGGAGGCGGTGTCGGTATTGAATAGTTCGGAAAGCACGGGAAAGAAAGCGATTATCCTTTTTACGGACGGGAGGACAGATATTGATGACGGAACGCCTGGTAGGACAACAGAGGATTCTTTAGCCGATGTAAACGCAGCGATGGAAGAAGCAGGAAGGCAAGGGTATCCTATTTATTCCATTGGGCTGAATGCGGATGGAAGAGTGGAAGAAAAGGAATTATACAGGTTGGCATTGAACACAGGGGGAGACTATAGGATTGCAAAGGATGTTAATGAATTGCCGGATTTTTTTAACCAAATTTTTATGGAAATGAGGAATATCCTTGAAATTGAATTGGACAGTTTCATGGCTGACGGGAATTACCGGGATATAAAGTTTAACATTGAGAACAGTAATATTATGGAAGCAAATATAGTTATTTTACATTCTGATAAGTTGATTGATGCAAAAATATACAATCCTCAGGGCGAAGAGGTTAAGAAGGGGGATTCTGGAGTCAGATTCAGCCCATCGGAGAAATATACGGTAATTAAATTAATTAGACCGCAAACCGGTGATTGGACATTGCAGGTAAAGGGGGTTTCCGGTGATAATATACGGATTAGTTTATTATATAATTATGATTTTACTGTAACTACCATGCTATCGGCACGGGAAGTAAAGGTGGGAGATACGGTAGGTATTAATTTATATTTAAATTCCGAAGGAAAATCAATCAAAGGAGAGGAATTTTACCAGGCCATTGCAGCAGATGGGGTAGTAGAAAACATAAAAACAGGGGAGGCAAGGGCGATTGGGTTCACAGCATCGGAAGACGGCTTGTATGGTGTATTTACACCGGATTCAGCTTCGGATTATGAGCTAAAAATCCACTTGGAAGGGAACGGGTTTTATAGGGATGTAGAAGGCATGATTGTTAAGGTATTGGCCGAGGGTGGAGAAATTTTACAGGAAAAAGAGCCTTTGTTTTTTGAAGTGGCGAAGGGGAAGAAAGTTAGGGTTGACTTGACAGAATACAGATCGTATCAAAAAGGAAATTCATATTCTTTAAGCGCTGCATCGGATATTGTGAAAGCATCTCTGGAAGGGGATGTGCTTGTTTTAGAAGGGATAGAGGTTGGCGATACGGTTTTGGAATTATCCCCAGATGATTCCGATGGCAATAAGGTGTATGCAATCACAGTAACATGTACGGAAGGGGGAAGGGAGGATATATTCCGGATTATAGCGATAGCTGCCGTAGTAGTTCTATTATTATGTGTGTTCGCGATAAAGAAGAGCGGTAGAAAAATTGATGGTAAATTTAAGCTGGGCGTGAAATGTTGGAAAGAAGAGAACGGTGTGACGTGTAGAAATGATTATATGGTTTCGACAGGCATTGAGGGCAGGAGCATGAGGTCCTCCAAATTTTCATTAGAGGAGTTGCTTGCCATTTATCAGCAGTATTACAACAGCGTAGAGCGGGATGAGACGAAAAAACGGGAATTAGGAATGGTACTGTCAGGTATTAGAAAGTATACAAAACAAGTTTTGATTATGGGATATAAAAAGAGCGGAAATCTGAAAGTACAGTCGAAAGGGGGAAATGCGGTAAGGATTTATAATGCACAGGGGATAGAAGAAGGGAAATTGGCAGAAATAAATGTAAATACCCAAGGAAGTATACTGCCGCAGGGGAAGGGTGGATGCAATGTAAGAGTGGCGATACCGGGCGGATATGTGGAAATAGTAATTGGATATAGCGTAATATAGGAGGATGGATTATGGCATTGAATAAGTTACAGCAAGAAGGTTTGGATATGCTTGATTTGAGCAAAGGAGGCGGCTTTATAAATTTTACATCTAACCAAAACCGCCTTGAGACACAGGAACATAAATTTCTATTTGTCGGATTAGGCGGAAAAGGAAGCGCAACGATTGCCCGTCTTAAGACAGAGGCATGCAGGCAATTTGAGCTGGAGGGCGGGAAGAAGCGTCCTAAAAACTTTGAGTATTTGGCAATAGATACGGATATGACCCATTTGGATGAGTTGGCAAGACCGAAATATGGCGAAATAGGCTTGAGTAATGAAACCGGAGATAATGAACTGTGCCAGCTTTATGATGCGGATGCAGCCAAAAGGTTAAGGGTGGGAAACAGACGCTTAATTTCGGGCAATATTTTGGAATGGATGAACCCTACCATGAATCAGGAAATTGTAGGAAATGGAGCGGGCGGAATCCGCCAGGCCGGCAGGTACCTCTTATTTGGCGAGAATGCTTTTATGCGTGTGGAAAGGGCATTGAAAGCTAAATTAACGAACCTCCATGATCAGATTACCAAACCGGACAGGGAAATGCTGATTATTTATATTTTTGCAGGAGTTGGAGGTGGAACAGGCAGTGGGATTATCATAGATATTCCTTATATTATACGGGAGATATGCGAAGAAAAAGGATGGAAACATAAGATAAGCGGTTATATTTATCTGGCGGATACATATCCGGAATCGGCACCCCAGCAGCGTCTGCAGTATAACAGCTATGCTGCTTTAAAAGAGATTGACTATTTTATGAATATAGGGAACATGGACGGCAGCGGAAAATTTAAGGCAAAATATTCCCCGGAGTTTGAAATCGACACCTGCGAAAAGATTTTTGACATTTGTGTATTGATTTCAGGAAAGACGGCAGGCCACGGAAGCGTACCCAGGCCGGATATTTTCTGTCAAAGGGTAGTGGTGGACAATGTTATCAATCTAGTGAAGAAAAATAATACAACTGAGGGTTTCTTGATAGATTCGTTTTTGGATAATTCTTTGATAGATATACAGAACAAAATAAGCATGCTTGGGGAAAAGGTGCCTCGGAATGCCAATTATCAGTACAATGTGATTGGATTAGGGGCGGTTAACTTACCACTGGAACAGATATTCTCATATATGTCTTATCATATTTGCCAGATTATGCAAAAAGTATGGAATGTGCATCCTTCGCAGAAAAATGTGGAAGAATTGCTTTCGATTATGCATATGCTGCCGGAAGAACAGACGGAAAGGATGCTGTCATTGTCTAAAGTGCCGATGATGTCCTATGCAAAAGGGATAGGGGGCAGAGCCAGCAAAACAGATGTGCAGACAGATGCTTTGTACCATACCTTAAAAGGATACTGGATGAATATCAATGTTTCGTTGTATAGTGCATGGGATGAAGTAAAGAACAAGGTTCTTGAGGAAATTATCAGTTCGTTTTTCAGAGAATATAAAAGTATTTTTGCCGGAAAGGGGAAAGGTATTTTTTACTTGAGGGAATTGTTGGCTTCACGTGTGGAAAATGGGGATGCATTTAATGGAATATTGCAAAGGATAAAGCTAGATTATGTAGAATCCGTAAAGCAGTTCCGAATGAGTCAAAAAACGAGGCAAACAGATTTAGATCGGGAAATGCGGGAGATTAAGGAGAAAATAAGCTCCCCGTTGTGCGTGGGACCTATGCTGCAGAACCAGATAGAAAAGTACCGGAAATGCTGTGTGGAAAGGCTTACTTCCGATAATTTGCTCGATTTATATGATATCGTTTTAAAAAATATAGAGGACATAATTGATTTTATAGAAGTTCGGCTGTCCGAACTGCAAAATTATATTGATGTTTTCCTGCAGATGAAGGATGTTTTAGACAGGAATTTTTATATTGTCATGAATGGCTCCATGCCTTCGGTAGAGTATAGCACACAATTGCTGGATTTGAGCCAAAGGGATAATGTCACAATGAAGGTAAAGGGATATTTGGACAATACGATAGCGGAGAAAAAGCCGGAGGCGCTCGTAATTGCTCTGCAGGAAAAGATGTTGGAGACGCAAAAACAATGGATGAATACCGATGAAGAATTTAATCCGATGGAGGTATTTGTTTCTTTTATTGAAGAGCAGTTTAAGGAAATACCAGGCATGACCATTGAAAAGTTTATAGAATTGGCATACGGAAAGGATAATTTTGCGAAGGGGATGTTAGATGTATGCGAAAAGCTGGAAAATAATGCGAGGGTAATTTATTCCGGGAATATGAATTTGCCGTTGAGCAGCCTTCCAATTAAAAAATATATAGTCGCGCCGGATAAAGCTTTGAATGTGGTGGAGGCTGTGGAAGGATATGCAAAGTCTCATGGTATTACGGTGGCAAAGGGCAACGATTTGAACAATATTTATTGGTACAACTGGATATGCGGCGTTCCGTTATTTTCATTTTGCGATATAAAAGAATATGAAAAAGTGTATGAAGACAGGATAAATAACAGCAGTGCTGCAGGAGTACATATCTATGAAGGAACAGAATATGATTTCAGGCAGCTTGCGGATTTATATGTATATGATTTATGGCGGGAAACGGAACCGGAATATAATATCCGGGAGAAGCAGATTGTGAACAGGGTGAAATATGTGACAAAACAGTTGTTGGAGGGTCAAATTATATACATGGACTCTTCCGGGGTTTTTAAAGGAAGGTATATTCAGAACCTGGATGAGGAGAAGGCTGTCTATGCATGGTGTTCAAAAGAATATATCCAGATGGATGAAAATAAGGATGAGTTTGGAAAGGTAATGGGCAAGGGGAGGCTGCTGCAAAAAATGAGGGAAAATTTCCGATTTACGGATACGCTTGTCCAGATACCTAATGTTTATATAAAAGTAAACGAATCGACGATTTACCAGTTTTTAAGGATGAATTGGATGTTATTTTTGAAATTGGAGAAGTTCTTTTGTATATTTACCGAATGTGAAAAGCTGATAACAGAGTTTAATAGAGAGATTGTAGAGCAGGAAAAGGTAGTAAGGAATAGATCCCTGTTTTTCCAGCTGGCAAGAAATGGCCTGATGTGCGAAAGGGAAGAGGATATCGTATTGATTGGTAAAGATGGTGTAGAGGATGAACTCTTGTTTTTTGAAGATGTAAACGGTATTGATGCTAAGTTCTACCTTTATACGGCATTTATGAGAATGCATGTTTCCTATCAGCAAGAGCAGTTGGAGCAGTTGGAAGAATATTGTATGGAGAGAGGAAAAGACAGGGATGAGGAACAGAGAGAAAAAAGAAGGCAGCGGGAAGAAAAATTTTTGGGCAAATGTGGGGAAGCGCTGGATGCGTTAAAGAAGACGGATACGAAAAGGATGTTTTTGCGTGAGCAGAAGGGTGAATTAATGGAGAAGATGAAAGATTTTTATACCCATATGCTGCAGCTAAAAACCGGCAGACAATAACAGGTAAAAAAGGAAGTCAGGATATGGATACCAATATTGATTATAGATTAAGTAATGCGATTAATATGGCTACAGAGCAAAACAAAATCAGGACAAAGGAATTAAGGAATTTTCCGATATGCGTAGCAATAGGAGAAGTGCCTTCTGCCATATTGGAGTGCCTGAATGATGCGCTGAAGCTTAGGGCTGGAGAATTGGAGATTGCGCAATGCTATAGGATAGAAGAAGGTAATTGTGCAGAGAAAATGGATGCGGCAGTGAACTATTATAAAGAAAAACGGGAAAGTGGAAAACTGCAGCCTATAGACGATTTTTATGTAGCCATATTTTTGATGGAAAATCTGATGGAGGCAGATACTGTCCGGGCAATCCTTGAAGCAATTGGAAACAAAATGGGGAAGATGGGGTTTAAGAATCGATATAGGGTAGGGATATATTGTTTTATGGATTTTGAAAATCCTGCTTCTGAAAGCAAAATCCTTAATTGGGAAAAACTGTTTCAATCGGAAAGGCTTTCCGTCTGCTTTTTCAGCCAACAGTTATGGGGGATTTCCGATTTGGGCAAGTACCAAAGGGCGGTGAATGCGGCTGCATTACACATCTTCCTGAATATCAGCCTGGAAGACTGGAAGTTAAATGGAGTAGGGGATGATTTGGGGAACTGGAAAGTTTTAGGGTATTGGAAGTTGGATATTTTTAAATACGTGATAGCAGAGCAGTTGGAGAATTATTTAATCAAACGGGAAGAAAAAAGCGGGATGGAAAAGGAGGAGTATATACGGGAGATAGAAGAAAACCTTTCCAAAATGCTAGAAATTGATGAAAAAAAGATGCGATATGCATTTCAATCATTTCCGATACATTATAGCCGGTTGGAAAGGGTTATGAATACCTTGCCTTTGCTTTTTGGAAAGAACAGCAAATATACCTATAGGAACATGTTGGAAATCTTATACGGGGATGAAGCAGCCTTCTATACTTTTTTGAAAGAGAATATAGATTATGAGGTGTTGATAAAGAAGATACCGGAATTTATGGACAAGCTGCCGGGCAATATAGCGGACGTAGAGCTTAGGGTGCCGGAACTGCTGGATATAATAGAAGACCGGTTGAGTGAGAAGCGTCGGGAATGTTTGAGCAAACAAAGGGTTATGGATACATATATGCAGATGACGCGGAATATAGCAATACAAGAATTGGTAGAAAAGCTGTTTCAAGATGTTTGGGGGGTGAATCAGGAATGGTTTCAATGTGAGCTGCAGATATGGTTTGTGGGTTCCCTGAAAGCATATTTAGGACAAGACGTGTGGAGACAGAAACTGGAGGCAATCAAGGCGAAAAATAGGGACAATATTGCTTTTTTACGTTCCATAAAAAGGGATGCAATCCCTATGGAAGAAATGTTAAAGGCGGAACAGGAATTGCAGGCTTATATCGACAGTGGAGCATTGGAATTGAAAACAGCGTGGAACCAGGATATTTTGGATGATGGGTATGCTGCATTACTGACTGAATATATCCGGCAGATGGGGAAACCTTTTGAGGAATATATGAAAGGGAAAGATAAACACATTTTTACAAGGTTTGTTACAGCCGTCAAAAGTATACGGCAATCTGGTGAAGATAAGTTTTATACCGCATATATGGACTCGGCCAAGCAGACTTTGGAGTATGAATACATATTTGTAAACGGGAAATTGTTTGGTGGGGAAGAATATTCCCTTCCTCAGGAGGTAAATGAAAAAGTAAAAATAGAAATGCCATTTGCAAAGATAAAGTATAGGAAATGGGTAGATGATGCAAATATTGAATTGCTGGCATTCAAAGAGTTAGAAACTATCCGGGGCATTTATGGGATGCATCGGAAGGGGGAACAAAGGAAGGATAAAGATTAGAAGACGAAATGGAAAGGGCTGGCGGGAGATGAGGGATATACAGATTACGAGCAACAATGGGAAAATAAAAATCCGCTGGTGGTGGAGCAGCGAAGATATTAAACATGTGTCTATTTTCTATAAGAAAAAAGAGGATGACGATGAATGGGGAACGAAGTTGAGTAAGCATAAGATATATAGAATTTCCACTAAAGAGACAGGGGAAGAAGAAAAAGAGCTGGCTTTGGAGAGGGGGCTTTATACGTTTACCTTTTTAATCAATGAAGGAGAGGAAGGAAACCGGAAAGTAATATGTGACAACATTATGCTCGGCGAACCATTTCGTGTGGAATTGGAATGGCAAAGCCATAAGGCAGGTATTCTTGTTCATTTTAGGCTGCCTGAGGGCGGATTACCTGAGGGCGCATTACTGTATGAGGTGGAGGGATATAAACATCTGCTTCCCTATCCTGTCAGATCGGGCACCAGCTTATTGATACCTAATGTGTTCCATAGAGAAAAGGTTAGGCTTCGGGTAATAGAGCCATATGATAAAGTATATATGTTGGTTTAGGAGGAACGTTGTTTATGTACTATAATGTGAATTGCACAGGCTGCGGAAGAAGGATGAGTGCCTTAAATATGGCAATAAATATAGATGGATTGATAGAGATGTATGTGAAGAGGGAGAAGGAGAAAAATAAAGGGAATAATATTTATGAAACGATGCTTGATTTTCTATCCAATATTCGGTTGGGGTTATATTTTTCTTTTTATTATTTAAAAAAAGAAAAATATTTGACGGAAAAAAATGAACTAAATATTTTGGGGGAGGATATTATATACCTGTTAGCCGAGAAACATAAAGTAGATTTGAAGGGGGCATATTGGAATAATCCGGATGAAAGAGAAGAAATCTTGGATGTATTGGCAGAAGGCATGTATACAACGGAAGATGTGGAGGTAGATTGGCAGAGCAAAAGAAAAGAAATTAAAAGAATCGTAGATTTTTTGTCTATAAATGCGGGGGCTGTTTTTGTGCAGTGCAGGATAGATCCAAGAAAAGAAAAAGATGATATAGGAAATGTTGTGATTACAGGGATTAATGCAGTTTTTTCCCAGAAAGACGGAACCAGAGATGGGATTCCATTGGTTTGCCCAGAGTGTGGAGCTACTTTTCTGCCAGAAGCGGGAAAATATTATGAAGAAGTAATCTTATTGATGGGCAGTTCACGGACAGGTAAGACAGCCTATCTGGCCTCACTGATAGACTGTTTAAACGGGGATAATGCAAAAGAGCAAATTTTTCCACTGCAGATAGGGCCGCTTGCCGACAAAAGGGGGTTATTCTTTCAGAAAAATATTTTGAATGCATATCAAAAAGGGAAAAAAATACCGAAAACTAATATTTCTAACGAGGAAATGGTTCCGTTGGTATCGCTTTTGCTGAATATCAGGAATGAAAGAATAATTATCGTGACTTTTGTGGATATGCCGGGGGAGGCGTATGTTCCGGAAGAAGAACAAGACCAAAAGAAAGAGCTTTCTTTTATTGCTAACAAAAGAAGGATTAGCAAAAATGCATCCGCTTATATTTTCTGCATTGCACCGGAGCAGGTTGATTTGCCGATAAAGGAGAATGAGGCAGGCAAGTGTCAGGACAGCGCACAAGCCAATATCGGGGATGTATGTAGAAATATTAAACATATGGTGAGTTCAAATGATGAGGATGTGGTAAACATTCCGATGGCAGTAGTCATAACGAAGAATGATAAACTAAAAGATTATGACTTTTACAACCCGGATGAAAAGTATGAAGATCTGATAAAAGATGCGCAATATTTTATGGCAGATAAATATAGGAAAATAACAGAGGAAATCATGGAATATCTGCAGGCCCGCCATGTGGTTCCTTTAGAAAAGGAATTAAGGTTCATTTCCAAATGTTTTAATTACTTTACGGTGGCATCATACGGGGCTTCGGTAGAGGCGGTTGGAAAAAATAAGAAAATGCCGTCAGGGATTATTTTGCCGTTTGTATGGATTTTAACAATGCTTGGATATTTTAAACCGGCAGGATTGGAATATGTGCGCGAAAAAAAAGGGTGGTTTTCTGCTAAATACGATGTTGTGGAATGTCTAAAAGAATATGACAAGAGAGAATTAATACGAAAGTAAAGGAGTGGGATTATGATACAGCTTTTGTATGGGAATAATGGGGTAAATTATACGGAGATTGCCAGAAGCAGTAATTTGTCTGAAGAACAATATAGTGAGTTATATAAAAGCTACTTGGGATATCCGTTTACTGTAAGTCCGGAATTGTATGAAAAAAAGGAAGAAGAGCCAATTGCATATAACATGCTAGTGACAAATTTATTCGGAAAGCTGCCGAAAGATATGCTGATGCTTTCCAAAAAGGCAAAAATGTGCAGTTACGAAACGCCATGCTATTATGCGCATCTGCAATTATTGGATATAGAAGAGGAAATGCTGAAAATGGATTTCCCCGGCCTGTTTAAATATGATTTTATTGATGAAAGCGAGATTCCAGGATATCATAATGGTTTGATAGAAGGGGATGGGAAAGAGAAGGAATATTTTATAAATGATAAGGCATTAAGGGTAGACCAGATAAAAGCAAGTTTATATTTATTATATAGGTATATTGATAGCTGGACAAAAAAGGTCACAATTATTATTGATACAGATGGTCCGGGCTATAACCAGAGGGCTTTGGATATAGTGGCGGGTATTTATAAACATATTCCTTGGTCGTTAAGGAAATTGGTTGGGTTTACGACGTACAGTACGCCGGATGTAAAAGAACCGAGGCAGATTAAAATAAGGATAATGCCTCATCGGTGTTTGGAGGCATGCGATGAGGAAGAGGTATTGGATTTTAGGAAAAAGGATTTATTGGACTCTGTAGCAGTAAGGAGTGTGCCGGAGCGGATTAAACGGTTTGTGGATCGGCTGGATGGAGAGACGGCCTTATGATGAACATTGTGCTGTATGAGCCGGAGATGCCGGCCAATACCGGCAATATTGGCCGAACCTGTGTGGCTACCAATACCAGATTACATTTAATTGAACCCTTGGGATTTAAGATTAACGAGAAGCAGTTAAAACGGGCCGGACTGGATTACTGGGACAAGCTGGATGTGACGGTTTACAGCGACTTTCAGGAGTTTTTGGCCGGGAACCCGGGAGCCAAGATCTATATGGCTACCACCAAAGCCCCCAATATGTATACAGAGGTTCGCTATGAGCCGGACTGCTACATTATGCTGGGGCCAGAGAGCCGGGGAATTCCGGAAGAAATCCTGGTAGATTATCAGGAAACCTGTGTGAGAATCCCTATGTGGGGAGATATCCGCTCTCTGAATTTATCCAACTCAGCCGCCATCATCCTTTATGAGGCTCTGAGGCAGAACGGG
>Ga0137307_101473_pt1 | contig 20599 bp, 20 predicted proteins | sample NAcewD2O_March_2_FD_97180 | JGI IMG/M metagenome (GOLD analysis project Ga0137307, IMG submission 97180) | Mouse cecal microbial communities from Vienna, Austria - N-Acetylglucosamine amended D2O_March | ecosystem: Host-associated > Mammals > Digestive system > Large intestine > Cecum | place... | reverse complement strand
ACAGATTGCGCCCAAAACGACATAGCAGACACTGCTTCTTGCCGAAGCCTGCTCGTTAAGTTCGCGGACGCTTTGTCCGTAACGAGCTTGTCCGACTAAATCTATATGTCCGCTTCTGAGAGCGGTAATTTCGGGACGGATTTCGATACTGTGATTAGGCACAAAAAATTCCAAATCGCCGCTGACAGTAACCGTATCGCTCTCAAAGCCTACAAAACTAACGATGTCATCGTATTGCTGTCTTCCGCTACGCCCTACGCCGCTTTTACGCAACTTAAGTTGCTCGTTAACGTATGCAACGCTAAAAGACGCTCCTTCAGGCAATCCCGATATTTTGCCGCCGTATCCTTCGCCGTGCGACTTGCCGTAAAATTCAAAAGTTATCATACCAAAATTTATAAATACATTTTAAAATTGCAGAATTATTTCCAACTTGACGGGCACGTTCGGTTATTTTTAAACCATTCGGTGTCTTTCAGTTTTACGTCCGACTCGGAAAAATACATTGACACTTGACCATTTGTGCACGCGTACACTATATTGCCGTTTAGCGAAGCAAAACCGACGTCTTTGTACGAATCGCCGTTCTTTTCGATTTCGCCGACAGTCGTAACGTAAACGGCGTCGGTATAAGGCGCAATACGGTTAATAAACTTTTGCGCAGGGAATGTGTTTTCGAGTTTTTTAGTATACTCTACACTGCCTGCACAACAGCAAATGCAAATACACTGAGGCTTTATTTTGTGCAGTAACGACGCGCTTGCGGCAGTATAAGAACCGTGATGCCCGCCCTTGTATAACTGAACTTCGGGTAAATCAGGATTGCTGTTGACAAGCGACGTTTCGCCGCTGTCTTCTAAATCGCCTGTTAAAAGATAATGGTTGTCGCCCTGAGTAATAAGCACGCAAACGGAATAATTGTTTTCGTTAGACGTTTCCTGTTCGTAATACTTTTGGTAAAGTATCTCCATTGTTACAGAGCCGTCGCCCGTCAAGTCGTAAACTTTCTGCGCGCCGTTTGCATTGTTTACGCAATCGAGAGCGGTATATACGTTTGCGCCTTTCTGCTGTGCTTGGTCGCGCTTTGCGCAAAAATCTTTGTAAACTTGACTTGTTGCGTTTGTGCGGGAAAATTGAATGATATTCTCGCATTCGTATCTGTCAAATATGCCTTGCGCCTCCTTTGTGCCTACAAAACCAGCAATATGGTCCTGATGGGCGTGAGTGGCTATGACGTATTCCAACTTGTTGTCGGTACAATAATTGTCGACATACTCGGCAATAGTTTCGGCACTGCCCGCTCTAGAACCGGCGTCGATTAAAATATCCGTTTCGCCTGCCTTTATATACACCGAGTCGCCAGTAAAATTGTTGCCTAATTCCAAAAAGTGAATGGACAACTGCTCGTTTTTGATTGCCGCAACATCGTAAGTATTGCTGTTAAATTTTAAAGTATTGTCGGATATTATAAGCGGATCGAACCAACCCTTATAATAACCTACGCAACCTATGACAACAAAAGCAATTATTAAAATAACGGTAAGAACGATAAAAAACTTTTTCTGTTTTTTATTAGACGCTCTGCTTGCGCTTGTGGCAGTCGCCGCGACAATGCCCGTAAGCGCGTCCTTGTTCTCTTTAAAATTTTTAGACGTATCGTACTTTTTTGCCGCCTTTACCACGCGGTTTACATTGGCTTTGGTCGTGCTTTTGCCGCCCGACTTCTTTTTTGCCGAACTGCCGGAAGTCTTTTTGTTACCGCCGTCGGATTTGTTTGCCATACGTTTTCCTCCCTGCCAAAATATTTTATGCCGTTTGCTGTCCGGTAGTTTCTTCCTGTTTTTTCCACGCCTCGGGGCATATCCTGTTTTGATTAAACCATTCGGTATCTTTAAACAAGGTATTATTGTTAGTACAGTTAACAAAAACGCCTTTTTCGTTGGACGTTACACAAATATTGCCATTGAGAGGCGTAGAACTTGAGCCTTCAACGTTTACGTTTGTTAAAAACACCATATCCGTTTGCACGGCAATGCGGTCTATCGCTTCCTGAGCGGGAAAATTGTACTTTTTGTCGCCGCAGCAAGTGCAGATACAGACAAGTTTGGGCGTTATTGCCGCCATTAACTCCTGAGAAGAAGATGTGTCGCTGCCGTGATGTCCGCCCTTATACAAAACGCAATGGGGAAGCGGCTTTTCGATACTGTTATAATACTGTACCATTGCTCTTTCACCGTTTGACTCCAAATCGCCTGTAAATAAGTAATGGTTGACATATTTGTCGTTATCGGGGTTTTCTGCGTTTGTATTGTCGTAGTTCTGTCCGTACTGGTTAAACATAACGCATACCGAGTTTGAGTTTTCATCGCTCTTTATCGGAGACGCATAGTACTTGTTATATACTATCTCCATTTCGATATAATCGGTAAGTTTTATTTTGCGTCCGCTTTCGTTGTTCCACCACTCTAACGCCGTTATTACGTTTGCGCCGTTTTGCTTTTGAACGTCGCACTTCGCTTCAAAATCTTTGCTTACCTGCGAAGTCGTGTTTCTGTTTGCATAACGGATGATATTTTCGCATTTATACCTGTCCAGTATTCCCGAAACGGTACTGTTGCCTACAAAACCCGAAATGTGGTCTTCGTGCGCGTGAGTAGCAATGACGTATTCTAACACGCCGTCTGTGCAGTAATTAGAAATGTATTTGTCTATTGTTGCCGCGCTGGAATAGGTACTTCCTGCGTCAATAAGAATATCCGTGTCGCCTGCCTTGATGAAAACGCTGTCGCCTGCCAAATTGTTTTCAAACGCTATAAAATGTATTTGCAACTCGTCTTGGACATAGGACGTATTTGTAATTTTGACAGAACCGTCCTGCTGCAAAATACCGTATTTGCCGTAATTTGCAACTTCGGGAGTTTTTTCTTTTACGGTAATTTCTACAACACAGCCGACTTTTATTCCGTCAGTGTAGGTTACGTTTACGCGCTTTACTCCAAATGTGGACGAGTCAAAACCGCTTACTTCAAAATCGGTTACGGCTTTATCGGTTGTATCGCTGTAATACGCCGTTACTTCTATATCTGCTTTGTTGAGAGTACCGCCGATTTCAATTTCCGGTCCGTTGTAAACCGCAGTAATAGAAACCAGCGTTACGGGTTCAGGATTTGTTTCAACAACCTTTACAGTAACGGTTGTGGTTTTTGTTACGTTATTTTCCGTATAACTGATTGTTACAACCTTGTCGCCTGCTGTTTCCGAACTGAACCCCGACAGTTCAAAGTTCGTTACGGTTTTATCGGAATTGTCGCTGTACTTTGCAGTAACGGTAATTTTGCTCTTTTCGAGAGCACCGCCTACTTCTATACCGTCCCCGTTATATACTGCCGATATTGAATCTAACTTAACAAATATATTACACGCAATTAAGCCTGCGCCGCACACAACAAGCACAGCAACAAGCAAAATAACAAAAAGCCTTTTAAATGCGTATAAGTTTAATTTTTCAGAACTTTTCATAATCTTCTCCAACCGTATTAGTTTAGCGTATCAGTAACAACTCTCTGATTTCGGACATTTTTTCCATTGCGGAGCGGTAACCCTCTTCCACCATTTGGTCTATATTGTCAAGACTTGTGTTTTTGTATTCGGAAAGTTCGGGTTCTATTACCAAATCGCTGTTTAAAAGCCCTTTGTACATTGTAGACTTTGTAGTTATATTCCACGTTGCCACAAGCGTATCTTTAAGTTTTTTAGACTTTGTTCCGCTTCCGCGGTTGTGATTCAAGTCCACCCCTATCACAATGTCCGCGCCCATTTGCCTACACACGTCCGCAGGCATATTGTTCAAGAGTCCGCCGTCAACAAGCAGCATACCGTCAAGTTCGACGGGCTTAAACAGCATCGGTACTGCACAGGATGCCGAAACTGCGCGCGCAACGCTACCTTCGTTTAACACAACTTCCCGTCCGCTGGATATGTCCACTGCAACCGCACAAAAGGGCATATTCAGTTCGTTAAAACTTTTGCCCGACAGCAGTCTGTCGGCTATAGCCTCTACATTTGCAGATTCCGACCGCAAGACTAATTTCGAGTTTACAATATCTTTACGGCGCAAAGTTTTGGCTTCCTCAAGCATTTGTTCGCAAGTGATACCTGCCGCATACATTGCTCCCACAATACTGCCTGCGCTTGTGCCCGCAACGCAATCGAATTTTATACGCGACTGCTCGAATGCGCGCAAAACGCCTATGTGAGCAAAACCTCTTGTTCCGCCGCCCGAAAGCGCCAGCCCTAGTTTGTAACGGGATTTTATAAAACCGTCGCCGTTTTGTTTACGCTTAAATAATGCCATATAATAAATTATATAATACATTGTCAAATTTTGCAATGCTTTAAAATTAACGGATATTAACAACGGTCGTTAAAAATAATATATTCTGCTATCAACAGTACGCGAAAAGCAAAAGGACGCTTTGCATTGCAAAACGTCCCTATCAAAAATAAGAAAAACATTTAAAGCACCACTTAGACCGCTTTATCTGCAACAGTCTCTTCCGCGCCAAGGTCTTCTGGCTCATAATCAACACCAACATAAATCAAGTCGCCTTTGTAGGAGGTGGTTGTTCCTTTTTCGGTAGCATGAGTTCGGGAATTTGCAAGGTTAGCTAACAATGTTTCTTCAGTTCCATCACCTTTTGTAACATATACTTTGGTAATATTATAGCCATTTTCATCATTTACAAGAATGCTGAATACGCGTTCTCTTCCTTCAGGCTCATTTTCAAAGAACACTGTGGCTGAAGTTGAGTCCATTTCAATCTCTGCAGCTTTGTAGAGGGCGGTGCCAACTTCGGAGTGGTTAAAGTTGTATTTAGCGTCAAAAGTAAATACGTCTTTTCGGGTGATTGAAGTAGTTACATTCTGTACTTTTCTGTCTACGATATCTTGTACTTTAACAGGATTTGACAGCGTTATATCTACTACTTGAAGGGCGCGGATATTTTCGTCAACCTTGTAGATAAATGTCATCTGAGCGGAATCTATTTTGTCGTCGTTGTCCGTATCTGAAATTCTCCATATTTCACCGCCTTTAACTAGTGTGCGGTTTCCTATTGCATTATTGCGAATAAACCCGTCAAAAAAGTCCTTAGCTTCTTCTTTGTAAAATGCCAGCAATTCGGCATAGGTTTTGTCGGGAACAGGCTTTTTACTGCCGCATACGCAAATATCGTTCACACTGAAATTATGACTGCCCACATTGATATCTGGCTCGTTGCAACCGTCAACGCCGCAATGCTGTTTGTGTGTGCCGTCTTTGTTGTCTACCCATTGGTAATTATGAGTATGTTTTGCTTCGGGGGAACGGTCGGCATTACACAAACCGAAGTAAACGCTCAGCCCTACCGCTGCAAGAGCCAGCACAACCGAACACACGCAAACAATTACTACCAATTTGTTTTTGCCGCCGTCAGACTTACCTGTCTCGGCAGAAACTGACGTTGATTCATCATTTATATCTGACACGGGAGGAAGCGTTTCGGCGTCTTCTACAAAGGTATGAGATATTGTCCACTTTTTGCTTTTTACAATCAGCCAAAAGGAATAAATACCAAGCGTTACAATTGTAAGCAATGTCCACAGTATGCGCTTACCGAAGTACTGCATACCCGTACCGTCAAAGTACATTGTATGCCCGTCTATTGTTTTGTGTTTTGCATACCAACGTTCCTTGTAGCAATGCGCCCAATAGAAGCCAATGGTCAGAGTAATGACCGTTACTAAATTTGCTACGAAATTGATACCGAACAGTTGATACCACTTGCCGTCAAAGTGAGATTGATTGTTTTCCTCGTCTGCCTCTACTCCCTCAAAATGGATATGCTTTGTTTGCCACTCTATTATCAGCAACCTGCCCTTTATCAAAAAATAGATACCTAACGTTATTATGCTCAACAATACCCACTTGATATAATTGCCGAACAGTTGACGCGCTTTGCCGTCAAATACTAAACGTCTGCCGTTAATGTATGTATGCGAGGCTTCCCAACGCATACGCCAGCACACCATTGCGGGATATGCCAACCCTAAAGTAATAAACGTAACGAACCCCGACAACAACCCTCTGAAAAAGTTAGCAAACGCACCGCCCGTAAACGTAGATTGGTCGGGCGTGAGGTTTTCGACTTTTTTGTTTTTTGCCATAGTTTTTCCCTCCTATGTAGTAATGTAACACAAGTATACCCCCCCCCCGATTAGAAAAAGTCAAGTCATTTTTTTGAATTGCCGCAACGCAAAAAATAACAGCCTCCGCAAAACTGCAGAGACTGCTAAAATATTATTTAAATATTACTTTTTAAAATAACGGTTATACAATCCTTCAAAGGCTTTTCCGTGGCGGGCTTCGTCTCGAGCCATTTCGTGAACGGTATCGTGGATAGCGTCCAATCCTGCTGCCTTTGCGCGCTTTGCAAGGTCAGTTTTGCCCATCGTTGCGCCGTTTTCCGCTTCGATACGCATAGCAAGGTTTTTAGCGGTGCTGTCGGTTACAACTTCGCCCAACAGTTCGGCAAATTTAGCGGCGTGTTCGGCTTCTTCGTAAGCAGCCTTTTCCCAATAGAGTCCGATTTCGGGATAACCTTCGCGGAAAGCAACGCGAGCCATAGCAAGGTACATACCAACTTCGCTGCATTCGCCGTTAAAGTTAGCGCGAAGATCATCGATTATATCTTGAGAAACGCCTTGAGCAACGCCTACAACGTGTTCCGCCGCCCAACTGAGTTCGCCTGCTTGCGCAACAAACTTTTCCTTAGGGGCTTTGCATTGGGGACATCTTTCGGGGGCTTCCGTTCCTTCGTGAACGTATCCGCATACAGAACATACAAATTTCATTTTTAAAATTCTCCTATTTATTTTTTGCGGCATATAAATGCCTATTTAATACTTTATTTTACAGAAAATATATCCGCAGTAAATCAAATCTGCCTATAAAATACTTTTTATCATATTGGGGCAAATTAAAACAATGCGTTACATTACAATGCGGCTTATTCTTCTTCAAGCGTAAAATCTTCTGCGCCTACTCCGCACAACGGGCAGATTTCGGGCGCTTCGTCGCCTTCGTGAACATATCCGCATACATTACAAATCCATTTTTTCATTTGATTTCTCCTTTATTGTTTATTTTGACTTGCGTCTTTATTATTACGACATTCGTCGCAACAGCCGTAAAAAGTTATCTCGTAACGGTCAACGCCAGTTATACTATGTTTAACGTCAACTTGAGACATATCGATATCTACGATTTTACCGCAGCAACTGCAAACTAAATGCGCGTGGTCGGAGACGTTTGCGTCGTATCTCTCCGCATATCCTTCCGCGCTTAACTTTTTTATTTTGCCGATACTAAGCAATTCTTGTAAATTGCGGTAAACCGTTGCTATGCTTATGTTGGGAATAATCTCGCGCGTTCGGGCGTATATCCACGCAACGTCGGGGTGCGATGTGGTTTGACACAGCACATTGTACACCGCTTCGCGCTGTTTAGAAAATCTCATTGAAAGTTATCCTTTAATAATTATATGATAAACTTTATCATTTATTTTGTCAATAGTTATTTTTAAAATTTTTATAAAAATGTTTTAATTTTAGTACGGCGCTGCACTTTTACCGAATAATACTCCGCAAAACAAACTTTGACAACCGACACGGACAGAGACATTTAAAACGCTTGATAAAATACCGCAAAGCGTTTACAATACTGTTATGAATATGCAACAAATGCTCTCGCCCTTCAGACGGGCGATACAAGATTACAAAATGATAGAAAGCGGCGACAAAATTGCCGTAGGAGTTTCCGGCGGCAAGGACAGTCTTGTTTTGCTGACGTTACTTGCCGAATATCAAAAATATTTTGACTGCAAATTTGACCTTATGGCGGTTACGGTGGATATGGGGTTTACGGAAAACGCATACACCCCTATTACTCAATACTGCAAAAAACTGGGAGTAGAATACTCCGTCGTAAAAACGGATATTGCCGAAATTATATTCGATATCCGTAAAGAGAAAAACCCTTGCAGTTTGTGCGCCAAAATGCGGCGCGGAGCGTTAAACAGCGAGATTACAAGCAGGGGGTTTAACAAACTTGCACTAGGACACCACAAAGACGACGTTGTAGAAACGTTTTTGCTAAGTTTGTTTTACGAAAGCAGACTGAATACATTTCAGCCCAAGTCGTATATGTCAAGAAGCGGAGTAACGCTTATACGCCCTATGATTTACCTTGCGGAAAAGGATATTTCGGGTTTGGCAAAGACAATGCCCGTAGTACACAATCCTTGCCCTGCAAACAAACACACCGAGCGCGAAAGTATGAAACAACTGCTTGCCGATTTATCCAAAAAGTACCCTAACCTTTCGGAAAAATTTGCCAACGCCGTTATGCACCCCGAACGTTACAATTTGTGGGATAGCATTGACACAGACAATAAAAAATAGTTTGCTATTATTAACTGTCGACAAGTAAAGTCTAAAAACTGTTTTGTCTATGTAAAACGCACGCCTTAATAACATTTTTGTATAACAACCGAACCGAATACGATTTTAAGATAAAAACAATTTTGTATGCAACAACAATAGTTATAACTACAATCCGCTTAGCAAATTTAGTGTTAAGCGGAATTTTCTTATTATATAAAAATCAAAAATTCGGTCTAAAATTACAAATTCCGACATTTAATATATCAACACCACTGTCGGAGACGTTAATGAAAGACTATATTGCGGAACGCGTAACGGATATTGCAACATACCTGTTAAAAAACAAGTGTACCGTACGCGAAGTCGCAAAGGTATACTGCGTGAGCAAATCGACAGCGCACAAGGACCTTGCCGAACGGCTTCCGCAAATTGACAAACAACTGTATAACGACGTTTACGAAATACTGCGCGATAACTGGGATGACCGCTACATTCGCGGCGGCGAAGCCACAAAAAGAAAGTATAAAAGTGAATAAAATTAAAAATAAAAATGCAAAAACCCGACTAAACCGTAAAAAGTTTAATCGGGTTATTTTGTTTTGTTTAAATTGGGTTATGTATGATTTAAACCGCGAAAAAAGTTTCGATAATTTCTTACAATGAAACAATAGCCGGCGCGTATATATTTTACACACTTCAAAGCACGATATTAAAACGGATATACACAAACGATAAGTTAAATTAAACCCAACCTTGTGATACCGTGAGCGAGTGTGTTCGCAACAAAAAGAAAAATTACTTTCGCTTACCGGTAACTCAGTAATTTTTGTTGCGCTGCGCTGCAAGTATCTGCAACGAGAACGCAACTCCGTTGCGGACGAAGCAAAGCCTTTTTTTAGCCGAATGCACGAGCAACAAAGTTTAAACAATGTCCTCCCGCTTGACACAGAAGCGAGTGTGTATACGTTTTACGCCTCGCGAAGCGCGAAGTTAAAACGGATACACACGAGCGACTTACCAATGGTTTTTCGCGTGTTCGCAAAACGCCAAAAACGGCGGCACATACAGACGTTGACCGTCGTCCAAAACGACGTAGCCGCACCACAAACCAAAACGCTGATGACAACTGTTGTTTACAATTACAGCCTTTGTAGTAGTATAGTTGTCGTAGAGCATTTCTACGTCGAAAACAAACCGCCCTTCGTCATCTGTATAGCGGTAGTCATCGCCAATCTGCATTTCCTCTACCTTGCCGAGTTTGTACGCTTTGTTATCGTAAAAAAACATATTTTCGGTAGCGGCAGAAGTATTTCCGAAACCCCAGCCTATATTAAAGCCGAAGTGTTTTCCGTCGACAACCGTTCCGCCGTTGCCCCACACCCAACTGTGAGAATACGGCCATACGCCGCGCCCCCAGTCCAAAAGACCAAAGCCGTTGTGTATTTCATACGCCATATCGTCAATACGGCAGCGTCCGCTTGCAACAAAACAGTTTTCCTTGTAGTTGAGATACCACTGATGACGGTTGGCAAAAGGAGTGGCAATTACCATTTTGTCCTTATTTGCAGAGCAGTTTGTAAGCAAAACGTCAATTTCTGCTTTTAAACCTTTTTTACCCACGCAACTTAAAGACAACCGTCTGGACTTTTCGGTTACTTCAAACTGACATAAAATATTGTCGGAAAAATATTTCAACGTGCTTGGTGTTTCGGGATTTTCGGACATTTTGTTTTTAAATGCGTTTTTAAACAAAATCTGTTTGCCTACGCTACGGCGTTTACCCGTATCAAGGTCGATAAGCGTTGCCGAAACGGACGTAGCATAAGAAATATGCCCCATTGTCATCTGCAAGACGATATGCCCGAAATGGATTTGGTAAAAATCCCATTCCTTTAGCCTTAGCGGCGGACACTTGACGCGCTTGCGGTCATAAACGTAAAGCATACGTTTGGCATAACCTGCGTTGGATAACGCGCCCGACTTATTAAGTAATTTTTGTGTTGTAACTATCTCGTTCATAACTCACTCAGTTTTTATTTCTTTGGAACAGCATAAGCAGGCGCAGTATTAACTCCAAAATTTCGACATACAAATATACAAGCGTTGTTACAAGCGAAAACGCAACATTCCACTCGTACTTTTTGTCTGCGCCGCTTTTTACCAAAAAGTCTATATTCTGTAAATCCCATGTGAGCATAATCGTTGCCCAAATAATACAAACTGCCGAAATGCCGAGTTGTATCCAAAAGTAAAACGTTTCGGCATAAGTAAACACTCCGAAAGCGCTAAGCGCCCACATAACAAGTTGTACAATAATAAGGCTGAAAAACGCTATCATAATACAGCGCATAAACTTACTGCTGATTTTAACTTCCAGCAATTTGTTGACCGCAACGGATATAAGGAACACTATTGCCGTACCCAACAGCGCGGCAATGGATATACCGAAACCGACGAATATATCTACAAACAGCGACAAACAGCCTAAAAGCCCGCCCTGCAATACCGAATAGATTATGCCTAGCACCTTGGCTGTTGACGGAACAAAAGCGATTACAAGCGACATAATCAGCAAAGGCAGAGTACACGCCGCAGTAGCAATGCCTACGCCGATGAGCGCAGAAGCAAGACGTTTCTCATACACAAATAAACAACCAGTTCTGTTGCCAAGGCAGATAGCATTGTAAGTACACCGTAAATTGCGGCTTTGCCGTAAACTCCCTTGTAGGTTGCAGGCTGTGTTTCCATACCCATTTCGCCGCGACCGGATTTTGCCACCCAACGTCTAAGCGACGGATTGCCCATTCTCATAGTAGTATTTCTCCTTATGTTGAGTATTTTACCATAATCTGGTAAATAATGCAAGTTTAACATTATGTTATAAACACTACACCATTATATGTTATTTAAAACACGTATAATTAAAGCAACATTAAATTTAGATACAATACGGCATAATTTTGTTAAAAATAAAAGCCAAATAGCATAATTGCGCAAATGTTTACAATTATATCAACTTGCTTGACAAAAAAGCGTTAAAAAACTAGAATAGAATAAAAATTGCTTTCGCTTTATATCGGCTCGACAATTTTTGTTGCAAAGGACAACAATAACAATATAAAAATCTTAAACGGCATATAATGCAACGATTGCATATATATACACTTGTGCAAATGCAAGTGAGTTGATTTGAAAACCGTTAAATGTTTAAAACAGGAGATTTATATAAATTATGGCAGAATTGACAATGGACAAACTGGTAAATCTTGCAAAAGGACGCGGCTTTGTATATTCCGGCAGTGAAATATACGGCGGGCTTTCCAACTCGTGGGATTACGGTCCGTTAGGAGTAGAACTTAAAAACAACATAAAACAGGCGTGGTACCGTAAATTCGTAAAAGAACACCCGCTAAACGTCGGACTTGACTCGGCAATTATAATGAATCCCAGAACGTGGGAAGCGACGGGACACTTGGCAGGTTTTTCCGACCCGCTAATGGACTGCAAAAGTTGTAAAACTCGTTACCGCGCGGACAATTTGATTGAAGAATACCAAGCGAAACACAATCTTGAAAATACGGTTGCAAGTATGTCGGACGACGATATGTCTAAGTACATTTCCGAACACCAAATACACTGTCCCGTGTGCGGCAAGTGCGACTTTACGCCTATACGCAAATTTAATCTTATGTTTAAGACGTTTATCGGCGTAACGGAAAACTCCACTTCTACCGTTTACTTGCGCCCTGAAACGGCTCAAGGTATTTTTGTCAATTTCAAAAATATCTGCCGTACAACCCGCAAAAAAGTACCTTTCGGCGTAGGACAAATAGGTAAGGCGTTCCGCAACGAAATAACCCCCGGAAACTTTATCTTCCGCCAAAGAGAATTCGAGCAAATGGAAATGGAATTTTTCTGCAAGCCGAACACTGACCTTGAATGGTTTGACTACTGGAAAAACTTCTGCAAACAGTGGTTACTCGACCTAGGTATGAAAGAGGAAAATTTGCGTCTGCGCGACCACGACAAAGACGAACTGTGCTTTTACAGCAAAGCCACAACCGACTTTGAAGTTAAATTCCCGTTCGGTTGGGGAGAACTGTGGGGAATCGCCGACAGAACGGACTACGACCTTACGCGCCATCAGGAAACGGCAGGTCAACCGCTTGATTATACCGACCCGATTACAAACGAAAAATATATTCCGTACGTTATCGAACCGAGTTTGGGCGTAGACAGAGCGTTTTTGGCATTTTTAAGCAACGCATACGACGAAGAAGTTGTCGGCGACAATGATACGCGCGTTGTACTTCACTTGCACCCCGAACTTGCACCCGTTAAGGTATGCGTACTGCCGCTGTCTAAAAAATTGGGAGACAAGGCAAGCGAAATATACAACGATTTACTTAAAGAGTTTGCTTGCGAATACGACGAAGCGGGAAGCATCGGCAAACGCTACCGCCGTCAGGACGAAATAGGTACACCCTACTGCGTTACGGTAGACTTCGATACAGAAACGGACAACGCCGTTACGGTACGCGACCGCGACACAATGCAACAGGAACGCATACCGCTTGCCGAACTTAAAGAGTATTTGAAAGCAAGAATAAATATTTTTTAAATATCGATGAGAAACGCAAACAAATGCGTTTCTCTTTTTTTGAATATTTAATTTGTTCGTAAAGGTTATTATTTGTAGTTTGTCAAAATGACAATACAATTCATATTGTTTCATATACAAAAAAATAGCGCTTTGATTTGTAATAACAAACCAGTTAAAATATCTTTTTTTACTCCAAAATTATTCTTGCAAAAACGCTCAAAAAGCATTATAATTAGAAAATCGACGCTTTATAATCAAGTTTTATAATAATGACTACGCGCCGATTAGGAGACAGTTAATGGATATAAATCTAAAAATTACCGAAGAACTAGACGTTGCAAAATGGCAAGTTGACGCGGCGGTAAACTTAATTGACGAAGGGAATACTATTCCGTTTATTTCGCGTTACCGTAAAGAAGTTACAGGACAGCTTAACGACGAACAATTACGCAAACTTTACGAAAGACTGACTTATCTAAGAAACCTTGAAGAAAAGAAAGAACAGGTTTTAAAAAGCATTGACGAACAAGGGCTTTTAACGGATGAACTGCGTGAATCAATCTTAAATGCCGAAACTCAAGTAGCCGTCGACGACCTTTACCGTCCGTACCGTCCTAAACGCCGTACACGCGCTATTGTCGCCAAAGAGAAAGGGCTTGAACCGCTTGCAAATATAATTTTATTGCAGGAAACCGACAAAAACGCAAAAGAACTTGCAAAAGAATATATAAACGAAGAAAAAGGCGTCAAAACCGCCAAAGACGCGTTACAAGGAGCGTTGGATATAATTGCCGAAATAATATCGGACAATGCCGATTACCGCAAGGACATCCGCGAATTGACGTTCAGACTGGGAAAACTGGTCTCGGCGGCAAAGAAGCCCGACGTTAAAACCGTATACGACAACTACTACGCCTACGAAGAAGACTTGACCAAAATTGCCGGACACCGCGTACTTGCGGTAAACCGCGGCGAAACGGAGAAAATTTTAACCGTAAAAATATCTGCTCCGACGGAACTTATCAACGATTACCTTGTTCGGCATATTATTATACGAGATAATCCCAATACTAAACCTTTGCTCGAACTGGCAATTGCCGACAGTTACACCCGTTTAATCGCGCCCAGCATCGAAACGGAAATACGTAATATGCTTACAGAAAAAGCCGAAGAAGGCGCTATTGCGGTATTCGGTAAGAATCTCGAACAATTGCTTATGCAGCCGCCCGTTACCGGACAAGTAGTTCTAGGGTGGGACCCCGCATTCCGCACTGGCTGTAAACTTGCAGTTGTAGACGGAACGGGAAAAGTGTTAGATACCACGGTAATATATCCTACCGCGCCCACTACTCCAGAAAAAATAGCAAAAGCAAAATTGACGCTTAGTCAACTTATAAATAAATATAATATAACGTTAATTTCTCTAGGCAACGGCACGGCTTCGCGTGAAAGCGAGCAGATTATCGTCGAATTGCTGCACGAAACCGGTCTGCCCGTCCAATACGTTATCGTAAACGAAGCGGGCGCTTCGGTTTACTCTGCAAGCAAGTTGGCAACAGAAGAATTTCCCGAATTTGACGTAGGTCAGCGCAGTGCGGCAAGTATTGCAAGGAGACTTCAAGACCCGCTTGCAGAACTCGTTAAAATCGACCCGAAATCTATAGGCGTAGGTCAATACCAACACGATATGAACCAAAAGAAACTGGGAGAAACTCTCGAAGGGGTGGTAGAAGACTGCGTAAACAAAGTCGGCGTAGACCTGAACACTGCTTCCGCACCGCTATTGACTTACATTTCCGGAATCAACAGTTCTATAGCAAAAAATATCGTTACTTACCGTGAACAAAACGGACGGTTTACAAGCAGAGAACAACTGCTTAAAGTCGACAAACTGGGAGCAAAAGCGTACGAGCAATGCGCAGGCTTTTTGCGTATAACGGGCGGGGACAATCCCCTTGACGCCACAAGCGTGCACCCTGAAAGTTATGAAGCGGCGACTAAGTTTATGGAACTGGAACACATTTCTCCCGAGAGTATAGGAAACCTTAACGGACTTTCGAAAACGGTTAAAAATTACGAGAAACTTGCAGACAAACTCGGCGTAGGAGAATTGACGTTGCGCGACATCGTTGCCGAACTGGAAAAACCCGCGCGCGACCCGCGCGAAGAAATGCCCAAACCTATTTTAAGAAGCGACGTCCTTGAAATGAAAGACTTAAAAGAGGGAATGTTACTTAAAGGAACAGTACGCAACGTTATCGACTTCGGCGTGTTTGTAGATATAGGCGTACACCAAGACGGATTGGTACATATATCGCAACTTTCGGCGACTAAATTTGTAAAACATCCGCTGGAAGTAGTAAAAGTAGGAGATATCGTAGACGTAAAAGTTTTAGGCGTAGACCTAGATAAAAAACGCATTTCTCTTACAATGAAAATATAACTTATTATTAGGAACAAACGGGTTGACATATTGCCGACCCGTTTTAAATTGCACATACAAACCTTTGTATTAGAAACTGTATAATATTTAGAGAAACACTACTTAGAATTTAATCTTTTGTAATATATTTAAACAACGCATTATCCTTGTATGGAAAATACACATAAATAAGTTATGTGAATATAAAGACACAATACTTATGAAATTTCTATACTTTAGAGCAGGATATGCTAATCACAAAGCATACTGCCAATTGTACTCAAGTAATAATTGTTACGCGCTTTGTATACTAATAGTCAACTAAACCCAATAGATAATCGGCGGAAACGTCGAAGAATTCTGCCGCCGCTTTAATATTGCTTGCAGTAGGCTCGCTTTTGCCGCGTTCCCACAAAGCGATAGCGCTTTGATTGACGCCTATTGCACTTGCAAGTTCAATTTGCGTAATATTGTTTTCATCACGCAAATTTTTTAGTCTTATTGCAAATAACGTCATTGCGTGTAGTCCGCTCTACCCAATAGATAATCGCAACTTACGTTAAAATAATCTGCCAACTTTACTAAGTACGAAATTTTCGGTTCGTTTCTCTCATCCAGCCAGTTTAACACACATTGATTAGATACGCCTACGATTTTGGCTACTCTGTAAGCGGTAATGCCTTCTTCCTTTATTAACTTTTTCAATCTTTCGCTAAACACTTTCATAAAATAAGTATACAAGTTTTTTTGAGCATATATTTGACTAGTCAAGAAAACTTGACTATAATATACATTATAAGATTTGACAGATTTTATGCTTTGACCGACTAAGTTACCTTTAGAATCGGTAACTCTACAGTAAAAGTTTTAGGCAAGTTTGCTGAAGCAGGACGCAAGGCAATAGCAAGAAATTATACAAATCGCAACAAAACACAGATGAAGTCGTTGATTGTATTGTTTTTAATTGCTATTCTCATTAACAATGTCATTATGTAAAGAAGTGTAACTAGAACTTTATATATTGTAGTATAAACATTTAAAACAAATTTATTAAAAGGAATTATTGAAATGGAAATAAATACTCAACTTATCGAACAATATATTAAAAATAACAATATTTCTAAAGCGGAGTTTTGTAAACGATGCAATATATCTTCGCAGACACTTCGCCAAATTTTGAGCAACGAACGGACAAATATGACATACAGCATTATAAATATTGCCGACATTTTAAATGTAGAAATAAACGATTTGTTACTAAAATAAATATTCCAAAAAAAGAAACATCCCGACATAGTTTTGTCGGGATGTTTAACTATGGTTAGTTCAATACTATTCATCCACTTCGGCAAAACAACTTCCGCCGATAAATTCGCGCAACAATGAATTGCACGGAACCCATTTTTCATCCATTTCTTTGAAGTATTTCAAAAACTTAATGAGTCTGTTAGCAGTTATATAGTGAGCGCTATCCGACTTCACTTCCTGAAGCGCGGGCAGAGCGTACTTTTTTAAAACGCACAATTCGTAAGTCAATGCCGAGTTAAACACATAGTTACAGCCTTCCTGATAGGGATATATCCACTTAAACTCGCCGCGGCGAACACTCGGCCACATTTCCAGCGTTCTTTCTGCCGAAGCGTTGCGGTATTTTTTGTCGCGAACTATGCGGCGGAGCAATCTTATATCGGTATAACTTATCGGGTTATGATAATCGAGATTTATCTGGAATTGCGGCGCAATATAAATTTTAAACTTTTGGTGTTTTGTTACCGTATAAGTCAATTGATCGTTAAGCGCGTGTATACCTTCAATAATGATAGGCGTGTCGGGCGTTATTTTAGTTTTTATACCTGTTGCCGCCCTACCGTTACCGAATTGGTAATTTGGCAATTCAACCTCCTCGCCCTCGATAAGCGCTTGCATGTGCTCGTTAAACAATTTCACATCCAAAGCATCAATATGTTCAAAATCAGGGTCTCCGTACTCGTCGACAGGAATTTGGTTTCTGTCCTTATAATACATATCTAACGAAATTCGGAGCGGTTTTATTCCGCGAGACATAAGCTCTATCTTTAATCTGTTAGAAAAAGTCGTTTTGCCCGAACTTGACGGACCGGCAATGCAAATAAGGCGGATATTCTCGATATCCTGAGCAATAAGTCCTCCCAACTCGTGCAGCATACCGTTGTGCAAAGTTTCGTTCATATTGATAAAATCCACATAAGTGTCTTCGGTAACGTGCTCGTTCATCTTAGACACCAAATCGGCATTACACAACTTTGCCCACTTGTGCGCATTGCGCAATACGCGCGAGAAAGTCGGTTCGTCGTTAAATTCGGGGATAACTCCCTTGGCTTCGTAACGGGGATATTGTACAATTAAATTTCCGTCATAGCAAAACAGATTGTAACTCTTTAAATATCCCGTAGACGGCGTCATATATCCGAACATATAGTTAAGATAGTCGCCGCACCTATAAAAATGACATATTTTCTCAGGACGGTATTTAAGCGTTTCTGCCTTGTCAATTTCGCCTTGACTGACAAAATAGTCATACGCTTCTTCTTTGGTGAGCGAAGTTTTAACAAAGGGCAAATCTGCTTTTACAAGTCTGTCCAATTCCTTACAAACGGCGTTTAACATTTTTTTGTCTATTACCGTTTTAGGGTCTAACACCGTAATCATCAACGAACGCGAAATAGCGTAGCAAATCTTTATTTGATAATTAGGATAAAGATTGTGAAACGCCATAGCAAGCAGATATCTCAAACTAGTTTCGTACACTTTAACAGCGTCGGGCGAAGTTAAATCCAGCAATTTCACATCGGCGTCATAGCAAAGTTCGTAAGTTAACTCGCGCAGTCTGTTATTAACTTTAACCGCCATATATTTTTTGTCCGAATTGTCCGCCAAATTAAGCACAGGCGTGCGTTCGTCCAAACGGTAAGTTTTGTCAGAAATATTTATAGTAAACATTTTGTTCTCCTTGTGTCTGTAATTACGACACTTCTGATTAAATTTTATTAAAAAAACAATTTAATAATCTACAGCTTATAAATTTATTATACTAGACATTGCTGAATATAACTTACAGAAATAACTCTTTACGCTGTCTGCTTGCAAAATTTTATTACCGATATAAACTATATCCTTTTGATTGGCTATTGCCAACAGTTTAAACTAATATGCAATCTCTAAAATAATGCCGTATATTATTAAACATTTTTAATTGTCAATTTTTGTCCGAGTCAAAAGATACACACACTCAGTATCAATTCACAAATTCATTTTTATACGTAATTGTATGCCGACAGTATCTTATCTTGACAGGCACTGTATCTTACCATATTTTAAAAGCAAAGTCAATAGCAAATAAAAAATAAACTATACAATTTAGCGCTATAACATATAAAAATTTTTAATAACAAGTAAATTATCAAAACACAATAAAACAACACATACAAAATTTGTTACACGAAACAGCTTTTAAAAACAAATCTTGCCATACTATACTCTATTGAAAACAAAAAGTATTTACTTTACTTTATAAACTATTGGTAGTATAATACAAAAAACATATTGAGACAATAAACGGTAATTTAACAAATATATTAAAGGGAGACGGATTTATGAATGCGGAATTTAAAATCAACGGGAAACAAATCGAAACCGAAAGACTGATATTAAGACCGTTTAAGCAATCCGATTTGAACGATTTTTTTGAATATGCTTCGGTCGAAGGCGTTGGAGAAATGGCGGGTTGGCAGCATCACGAAAACAAAGATATAAGTCAGCGTATATTGGATTCGTTTATATCCGAAGATAAAACTTTTGCCATCTGTTTAAAAAGCAATAATAAAGTAATCGGTTCGTTAGGCATTGAAAAATACGGATTAGAAGATAAATTAACCGAATTTAACAATTTGAAAGGCAGAGAAATCGGCTATGTATTAAGCAAAGATTATTGGGGACAAGGTTTAATGCCGGAAGCAGTTAAAGCAATAATCGACTATTTATTTGTAGATCTCGATTTTGACTTTTTAACTTGCGGATATTTTACTTTTAACAATCAATCTAAAAGAGTTCAGGAAAAATGCGGCTTCAAGCCGTACAGAAAACTCGAATCGGAAACGCAATTAGGCACAAAAGAGCAAACGCTATTAAATCTTCTTCTTAATCCCAGCAAAAAACTCAATTTGGTTTATTCTCATCCTGAAACTTTAATTTACAAAAAATAGACAAATTTAAACAACAAAATTTTACAAATTATCGGATATTAAAAATAGCGGGGAACTTTAACAATCCCCGCTATTTTATAATTGATTTTAAATTACTAGATAAGCCTTGGCTTAAATTACATTTTGACAGGCTCGGGATAAGTTTCTCCGAAAGTATCTACGGTTACCGTTTTCATTACCTGCTTTTCGTAAGGACGGTCTGAGTAATCGGTATACTGATCGGCTATTTCGTCAACGACGTCCATTCCGTCAATGACCTTACCGAAAGCCGCATACGCGCCGTCTAAATGAGGCGAATTTTGGTGCATAATAAAAAACTGACTGCCGGCGCTGTTAGGATTCATTGCCCGTGCCATAGAAATCACTCCACGCTCGTGCTTTAAACCGTTATTAAAGCCGTTTTGACTGAATTCGCCTTTAATAGAATAATTCGGTCCGCCCGTTCCGCGTCCGTCGGGACAGCCGCCCTGAATCATAAAGCCGCGAATTACACGGTGGAATATAAGTCCGTTATAAAAGCCCTTGTTTACCAAACTTATAAAATTGTTGACGGTATTGGGTGCTATTTGCGGATACAGTTCTACAACGATTTTTTTGCCGTTTTCCATTGTAATTGTTACTTGCGGATTATTCATAAAATTCTCCTTAAAATAAAACTGTACAAATTATAAATGAATAGAATAAAAATGTCAATGTAATATTTTTACACATTGAACTGAGTTGAGCGAAAATAACATAACTTACACTACTGACACAGGTCGCCGTTAATCTTGTATTTTGTCAATATATTTAATTGCCTTACATTGAAATTGTGAATTTTTAAATTTATAGAGTTGTGTAATATCTGTTTGA
>Ga0137307_100022_pt2 | contig 20606 bp, 19 predicted proteins | sample NAcewD2O_March_2_FD_97180 | JGI IMG/M metagenome (GOLD analysis project Ga0137307, IMG submission 97180) | Mouse cecal microbial communities from Vienna, Austria - N-Acetylglucosamine amended D2O_March | ecosystem: Host-associated > Mammals > Digestive system > Large intestine > Cecum | place... | reverse complement strand
TTGGGGGAGAGGAGGTGGTATTATCCGGAAAATGAAATGCCCGGAGAGACGGTGCAAGAAACGGGCCTGTGATATTGGGGAGACGGGTTCCGGATGGATCATTGTGTCACTGAAATGTCCTAACTGCGGCAGGGTAGTAAGCCTTTCCGCCCTGTCTGGCTTTTTTTGCAGTTACAATTCTGTGTTCATTTCTTTTGCTTCTGTCGGCAGGCATTTCCCCAAGAACATGGCTTTGCAGTCGGAAAAGCCAAGCAGGTAGGCGAGCATCCCAAACCGGGAGCCGAGAGCGTTCTGCTCACTGACGTAGCGGTCGATCAGCAGCCGGATTTCTTTTGATAAATCCATCCTGTCCAGTTCGCCGGAGTATATGTCCGACTTGCGGAGAATCGCCTGGTATTCCCCGTCACTGCTCACGATACCGTTCATGACGCTGTGCATGCGGGTGTCCATGAGCTGGTACAATGCAGAATCTTTTTCCAATCCAATCCCTCCTCTCTGTGGTGTCGTAGCTTACCTCTGAAACGGGAAGTTGGCAAGTAAATTTATTTTGTAAAAAATACTTTATATATGTCTAATTACGTTATATAATATCAAAAAGGGGGATATTATGAGGAATAATAGTATAAATGAGCATAGAGAATCGAATAAAATTATTAGTGATTATGTAAAGAGAAAAAGCGACTATCTTTTCATACATTATGCTAGGCAAAATTGTTTTTCTGATGCATATGAGAAAGGCCCTAGAGTAGTTGCGATAGGAGCAATGAATGCGAACAGTGAGCAATTTGTAGTATTTTCATTGAAAAAGAGTGCAGATAAACAAGGCAAAAGTTTTTTTGAGTTAAGCGATTCGGAAAAAGATATAATAGAAAGTAGCATGTTGCAGGATTTTTTTGAGTATGTTGAAAATAATAAGGATAAAGTATGGCTACATTGGAATATGAAAAATAATAATTTTGGATTTTCTGCGATAGAAGATAGATTTCGTATGCTTAACGGTAATCCAATTCATTTTGAAGAAGGGAAACTTATTAATATATCTGTTTTGCTGAAGAAAAAATATGGTATTAATTATGCCAAAGATAATATATGGAATGGAAAAACAATGGGAAAAATGTACGATATATTTATATTGAACCAAATTACTGATTCAAATATATTAGATGGGGAACGAGAAATAATAGAGTATATTGTAAAAAATATTACATCTATAGAGCAGTCAGTGCTAGGAAAGCTGAAAGCATTTAAAATTATTATGGAGAAAACGGCGGATAATGTATTAAAATGCAGAGGAAATATATTAAAAGATGTATACGGTTTAAATATAATGGGGATAGCAAGATATATACAAGATAATGCATTGCTTGCATTATTGTTTTCGATTTTAGGGGGAATAGTTGCAACAGTCATTTGTCACTGGTTTGGGCTATAAAGCTTCCTAAACAATTAAAATTCATAAAAGATTTGTTGCGTTAACCGATATAAAATAATAAAATAGAGATAGAAAAGTATGAATTGAAACGGAAGAACCATACTAACAAAGGAGGTGTTTATTATGGCAACTTCAAGTATCACAAAGAATTTTGTCATTTCCGGCAAGGAACAGGTGGAGATGTTCATCAATGCGATTGAAGAATCTGCCAAGAACCGTCCTGTTCATATACCTGTTGCTGCGAGAGAGATAACAGACGAAGCAGAACTGGTGGAATTTATGGCAAAATGGGAGAAAGCAAATGTTGGAAACAAATAGGTATTTAGTTATCAACATTCGGCGCTATCTTAATAGTGATAATCCAAAACTCGGAGAGAGCAGGCTTCTTCAAGTTCTCTCCGGTTTTTCTTGTCTGCGGAATCCGGATGTCGAGCGTTTTTTGAAAAAAAGTTCAGTAGAGTTTACGAAAAAGAATCAGTCGGTTACATATCTTGTATTTGACATAAGCAGCATGGTGCTGGCAGGGTATTTTACCCTTGCATTGAAACCTTTAACAGTAAGGGGAGAAACAGTAAGCAATACCGTAAAGAAAAAGCTGCTGCGTGTCAGTGAATGGGATGAAAAATCAGATACATATACCATGTCTGCATACCTTATTGCCCAACTTGGCAAAAATTTTACCAATGGTGCAGACCAAAAAATAACTGGCGAAGAATTACTCGCACTGGCATGGGACAAAATTAAAGAGATACAGTATCTGGGCGGAGGAATAGTGACTTTCTTAGAGGCAGAAAATGAGGAAAAGCTGTTATCATTTTACCGTTACAACCGCTTTTCGCAGTTTGATACCAGGCAGACCGCATCAGATATGGACGAGGCGCATGAGCTGGTACAGCTTTTAAGGCTGCTCTAATGCGATTGCGCCGCACTGAGAAATATGGATTTTGTCGGTAAAAGCGCAATTTGTCGAATCCCGTTTGTCGAATGTCGAATTGGGTGGGGTAAATGGGGTAAAGAGGGGTAAAAGTCATCAAAGTATAACAGCGGCACAGGCGGCTATTTCCAATTGATGCCATAGGAATTTGGGTACTCGCAGGCAAAAGTATTGAAGAATGGCTTAAAATGGCACTTTCGCAACTGCTTTTAAGTTACATTATTTCCGTGTGCTTTTAGGGGCGTTTTTTCATTAAGAGGGTGTGAATCTTTGTTATGAGAAAAACGGTAAAAACTAAATGGGAAAACAAAAATAGGAAAAAAGGGCTGTTTTGGCGGTCCTCTTTCTCATGTCTTAAGATTTCATAATTCAATTCTTTATATTTCAAATGGCATAAATATGTTTTAATATTGGCTCAGAAAATAATAAGTTGGAAACGGGAGAAGTTAGAGGTGATATGCTTACACGGCGGTTCCTGTTTCCCTATATCGACTGTGTACTGCCTTGTGAGCTGCTAAGAATTGAAGGTACTTGTCTCGCAACGGCTGAAACAGAATGAAGTGCGGAGTGTAAAAGTCATCCTTTATTTTGGAATGATGAGGATAGTCTTGGATGGCGAATTGGCAGGATTGCCGAGAAGAATATTTTCACAACAAAACAAGGAATGTTTACATCTTACCACATCAGACCAAAACAATTCTTACGATATAATAGAAACAATATTATTTTTGCCATTTGGCATTGATTACAGAAAATTTACATAAAGGAGATGTAGACCTATGGAGAAGTAAAAGCAGCACAGCGAACATGACTGTCAGATTGCACAAAGAAAGGGGCGTTCCTTCCGGGGACGCTTCCTTTTTTTGCAGACGGAGCAACAGGACAAGGCGTTACGAGAATCGTGATATTGCCAATGGCGGAGCAGGGAGAGGGGGCGTATAATCAGAATATATCTCATATCTGATCGGAGTATTCTTATCATGCATCTCTATTTTTTCATAAGAAAGGTCTGCTGTGTCAGGCGGCGGTTCTGCCGTGCGGATCTTTCATGCATATTTTTCACTTTATTATGCTGCGCGTGGATCGCGGCTGCGGGCTGCGGCTTTTGGACCGTCTGGCAGCAGGCAGGCTGCGGCGTAGAGGAAATAAATGGCAGCGATACCGTGACCGCCCCCGCATTGCTGGTAAAACGGATTAAGGAAGGCGGCGGTTCTGCTGTGGCTGATGTAAAAAAGGATCAGCAGGAGCTTTTGATGACCATTTATGATGAAAACGGCGCAAAGCGCCTGCTTTCCTCCAAACATCCTGCCTGTCTTGTGGAGGGATTATATTTTGTGTTTCCGAATGATGCGCGTGACGGGGAACAGCGTACCAATAACGGCGTATGGACAAAAGCCGGACGGCAAATTTATGTGCTTCCGCCTGGGGATGCGGGGGAGGTCCTTCGTGTGCAGTTTCGGGCAAGGACAAAGGATGGCATGATGTATTACAGCAGAACGTTTGTACTGACGTCGGAAACCAGCAGATTTTGAATGCTGATATTTCCGCAAGCCCTGCTGTAGCTGATATCTGTAAAATGCTCCGGCACATGGATTTTTTACTCAGATCCCATTTATTTTGTTGCCGTTTTGATACTTTTTTTGAGGTAATTTGAATACGGAACAAATAATCTGATCCATCGGAGAAACGGATGGAAGATACGGAAAAGAGGAAAATATTTTGATATGCATTTTGATCGTAGAGGACGAAAAAGCAATCTCAAATCTGATTCGCATGAGTCTGGCAAAAGAGAATTATCATTGCACATGCGCCTTTGACGGAGCGGAAGCCGCGGAATTGCTGGAGAAAAACCGCTATGACCTGATCTTGTTGGATGTCATGCTTCCTGAAATTGACGGATTTGAGCTGATTGAATATATACGACCGTTGGAGATAACGGTCATTTTTTTGACAGCCAAGGCATCGGTGCAGGACAGGGTAAGAGGTCTGCGTCTGGGATAAGAATGATCACGTAGTCTCTTTTTATTAAAAAAGATGCTTTATTGATGGCACACAGATGATTTTTCAAAGAAACGCCTTGCTATAATGGTACCGCATATTCGGGGGAGAGGGATTAAGAGCTGTTTCCCCGGCATGTACCAATATGATCAAAGCGAGGTGTTTTTATGATGAATACTCAAAATGCGTCTGCACAGAGATATCGGTGCAGACAGCGCAGGCACAGGCAGAAAATGCTGCAAAAGATGTTGCAAAGGGTGATTGTGCGTATGGTTTTTCTGACGGTTTTTATGCTTGTGGGTGCTGCGGTAAAAGCCGTGCTGATGTCCGAATATCGTTCCGCGGACAAGCCGGTATCGGTGGTGCAGGCGGACGAACCGTTGGTACCGGTGTCACAGGCAGATGGGAGGCAGACATGGAAGCCGCAGACAGATGAAATGCAAAATGATCCCATGCAGGCGGGAGGCTCAGCTGTCGATCGGGAGGATTGGAAGCTGCTTTTAGTAAATCCGTGGAATCCGGTGCCGGAGGACTATTCCATTTGAACGGTGGAGCTTCGAAACGGTTTTTGTATTGATGAACGGTGCTATTCCGATCTTCAGGAAATGATGGATGCCTGCCGTGCGGACGGGCTGTTTTCTGTAATCTGTTCCGCATACCGGACGCAGGAACGTCAGGAGGAGCTTTATTTTGAGGAAGCCGAACGCTGTCTGCCGCAAGGCTTGTCTTTTGAAGATGCACAACAGGAGGCTGGAAGAAGCGTGGCTGTTCCCGGAATCAGTGAACACCAGCTCGGTCTTGCGGTGGATATTGTCGATATGGATAACCGGCATTTGGATGAATCTCAGGAATGCACCGCGGTTCAACAGTGGCTGATCAATCACAGTTGTGAGTATGGATTCATCCTGCGCTATCCCAATGAAAAAAGCAGTATTACCGGCATCATTTATGAACCGTGGCATTACCGCTATGCGGGGCGGGAACATGCGGAACAAATACATCGTTTGGGCGTTTGTCTTGAAGAGTATTTAGATGAGCTGCAATCAGGAGAAGCCCGATAGCAGGGACATACATGAAAGAAAAAGGAACTTTTTATTAAAGTTCATACATTTTGTGCTATAATATTTCATAGGAACAGCCCTTTCGGCAGGAACTTGATGTATCACGATATTACCTTAAATATTCACTATTTAATACCGGGCACTTTGCAGGAGAAAATCGGTGAAGTATACGCTTCTATGCCATGTTGGGCGGGAGGAGAAGCATCATGAGTAAATATGCCCCGTTATGGGAGTATGTGCAGAAACGCGGAGAGCAGTCTTTTCTGCTGACGTTCGACGAAATACAGAGTATCGCGGGAATCCCGATCGACCATTCTTTTCTGAAATACAAGAAAGAGCTTGTGGAATATGGATGGCAGGCTGGAAAAATTTCCATGAAAGAGGAGACGGTCATGTTTCATAAGATCGGATGAAGGCAGATATTTCTGCTGATGCTGTCAATGATCAAAGGAGGATGACATGATTTTCAAAGCGAAAAACGGAGCTTCGATCATAGAGCGGATAGAAGTGGACGAGTCAGAGGCATTGTGTCAATACCCCGCGATCGATCATGCCCTGATCATCGTAAAAATGGAAGACGATTACCTGTTGGGCTGGCATAAGTGGAGAGATGATTATGAGACGTTCGGAGGTCTGATGGACCGGGGAGAAAATCTCAGAGAATGTATCAACAGAGAATGTGAGGAAGAGCTTGGAATCAAGGACATGGATTATGAATACCTTGGCGTTTTGCACACTTATATGCCGCCCGGCTATTGGGTCAAAGAGTGGCATGAGGAATACGGCGGGATTTATGGCATAACGCTTCCGAAAACGATGCTTTCCGCGATCGAACAAAATCGTCTCGATCGGGAGGAAATTGGAGAGATTGCTTTTTACAGCGAACTAAAAAGACGCGGAGAAAAAATAGATGAGATCAACGAGGCGTTATTGGCGTTTTATCCTTAAAGCAAATCACCATGATATGATTAAGAGCGGGAGAATTCAAGATGACGAAAAGAGAACAGACAAAAAAAATCCATATCGGGGATCGCGTGATCGGCGGCGGCAGTCCGGTCCTGATCCAGTCGATGACGAACACGCGGACTGAGGACGTTGGGGCGACCGTGCAGCAGATAGAGTGTCTTGCAGCAGCAGGCTGCGATATTGTCCGCTGTACGGTTCCGAACATGGAAGCGGCGAAGGCGGTTGCACAGATTAAAAAGCAGATCGGCATTCCGCTTGTGGCGGATATTCACTTTGATCATAAGATGGCAGTCGCGGCGATTGAGAACGGGGCGGACAAGATCCGCATCAATCCGGGAAATATCGGTTCTAAGGAAAACGTGAAGGCGGTCGTGGATGCGGCGAAAGAGCGGGGCATTCCAATCCGCGTCGGCGTCAACGGCGGCAGTTTAGAGCGCGAGATCGTTGCAAAATACGGTGGCGTGACACCGGAAGGGATCGTCGAGAGCGCGCTTGGTCAAGTGCACCTCATAGAAGAACTTGGTTATGACAATCTGGTTGTCAGCATTAAGTCGTCGGACGTGCTTTTTTCAATCAAAGCGCATGAATTGATTGCGGAAAAAATCAATTATCCGCTGCATGTCGGCATCACCGAAGCGGGAACGCTGACGAGTGGCAACATCAAATCCGCGCTGGGCTTAGGCGTCATTTTATATGAGGGCATCGGCGATACGGTCCGTGTTTCTTTAACGGGTGATCCCGTCGAGGAAGTAAGGAGCGCGAAGCTGATTTTGCGCAATATGGGGCTTTATACGGGCGGCATTGAAGTCGTATCCTGCCCGACCTGCGGCAGAACGAAGATCGATTTGATCGGGCTTGCCAATCAGGTTGAACAGATGGTGCAGGACATTCCACTGAATATCAAAGTCGCCGTTATGGGCTGTGCGGTCAACGGTCCTGGGGAAGCGAAAGAGGCGGATATCGGCATTGCGGGCGGAGACGGCGAAGGGCTTTTGATCAAAAAGGGAGAGATTGTGAGAAAAGTGCCCGAAGACGAGTTGCTTTTCGCGCTAAGGGATGAACTGCTTCACTGGAACGAGGCAAAATAATGTGAAGAATCTATATTTCATAAATGGAGTTTGAGTTTGCGGTGAATACTGCGGATGGAATCGGAATTGGGGATCATATGACAAAGAGCTTTTTTGAAGTATTTCCTTCCTTAAAATTAAATCAATCAGTCAGCGCACGCTTTGAGCCGGTCTCAGTGGAGCGCGTCAGTACGACGCGGAGCAAGAACACGCTGCGCGTTTATCTGTATTCGGAGCGCCTGCTGCAAAAAGAAGACATCTTTTATGCCGAGCAGGAGATCAAAAAGCAGCTCTTTCCGCGTGCAGATATGCGCGTGCGCCTGCTGGAGCGCTATGTTCTCTCTGCGCAGTATGACTTAAAAAAGCTGATCGACGCATATTATGACAGTCTGTTATTAGAGCTGCGTGCTTATGACCATGTTCTGTTTTCCATGATGAAAAAAGCACGATTTACGTATCCGTCGGAGCATGAACTCGTCGTGGAAGTCGAGGATACCGTGCTCGCACGCGGAAAGGAGCAGGAGCTTCTGGGGATTATGGACCGCATTCTGCAAAACCGGTTTTCGATGCATGCGGAGGCGCGGATCGTTTATCGGGAAGCTGCGGCGGATAAACACAGGAAAGAAGACGAAGAACAGCTTCGCAGGAAGGTTATGGATATTGTGAGCCGTGCGGGAGCGGTTTCCGGCGTTTCTGCGGACGAAGCATATGCGGACGGCACGGAGGGCAGTGGGAGTACGGATATGTCCAAGGGCATATCCGGGACAGAAAGTGTATTGCAGGGAGAAGCCGGAGCTGGCAGAGAGGCATTTTTGCAGGGAAGCGAGATTGGCAGAAATGCATCTTTGCAGAGAAGCGAAAACGGCAAAGGAACATCTTTGCAAGGAGACACAACCGGAAAAGAAGCATACATAGCGGGAAACGCTGACGGCAGGGAAGGAGCGGCGGGACAGAATCAGCCGCAGAGCGCGGTCGGAGCAGGCACATTGCAAGGCCGCACCGAAAGCGCGGGAGTATCGCGAAGCGGCGCAGAAAGCGGAGGAACATCACGAAGCGGCGTGAAAAGCGCAGGGAATCCGTCAAACGGCGGACGCGCAGCGGCATATTCCGGCGGACGAAAAGATTTCGGAAAAGGCGCTTATTCCAAAGGAGGCTATGGAAGGGGGAGCAGAGGGTCGGATAACCCTGATGTGATCTGGGGACGTGATTTTGACGACGAGCCGATGCATCTTGACGAGATTCAGGGAGAGATGGAGGAAGTCGTTGTTTCCGGCATGCTCACAAGGGTCGATCCGCGTGCGATCAAGAACGAAAAGACCATTCTGATCTTTGATATCACGGATTTTACCGATACGATCACGGTCAAAATGTTTTTCAAGAACGAGCAGTTCGAGGAGGTCAAAGATAAGGTCAAAGAGGGCGGATTTGTCAAGCTTAAAGGCATAACGCAGCTTGACCGGTTTGACGGCGAGCTCACGATCGGTTCGATTTACGGGATCAAAAAAAGCACGGACACGCGTACGCCGCGTATGGATTACAGCGTGAGAAAGCGCGTCGAGCTTCACTGCCATACAAAAATGAGCGATATGGACGGGGTGTCCGATGTTGCCGATCTGTTAAAATGTGCCGACCGGTGGGGCATGCGCGCGATGGCAGTCACCGACCACGGCGACGTGCAGGCGTTTCCGGAGGCAAACCATGCGCTTGATAAGCTTTCACCGGGGTTCAAGCCCATCTACGGCGTCGAGGGCTATCTGGTCGACGACTTAAAGCAGATTGTTACAAACTCGAAGGAATACTCTTTAGACGGCGCGTATGTGGTCTTTGATTTGGAGACGACGGGCTTTTCCCCGGTTGCGAACCGCATCATTGAGATCGGCGCGGTCCGGATCGAGAATGGGAAGATCACCGGGCGTTTTTCGAAATTTGTGAATCCCGACGTTCCGATTCCGTACGAGATCGAAAAACTGACGAACATTCATGACAGTATGGTCGTGAACGAGCCGATGATCGAACAGATCCTGCCGGAGTTTGTCGCGTTTTGCGAGGGGGCGGTATTGGTCGCCCACAATGCGGATTTTGATATGAGTTTTTTGAAGGAGAACTGCAGACGGCAAGGGTTTTCTACGGATTATACTTATCTGGATACGGTTGGGCTTTCGCGTGCGCTTTTGCCGGAATTAAATAAGTTTACGCTTGATACGGTCTGCAAAAAATTAAACATTTCGCTGGAGGGACATCACCGTGCGGTCAACGATGCGGAGGCGACGGCGGAGATGTTCTTGAAGCTGCTTGTGATGTGTAAAGATCAGGGTGTGAATGATCTGTCCAAAGTGAACGCGCTTGGGGCGTCGAGAGTGGAGGCAGTCAGAAAGATGCATGCGTATCATGTCGTTGTTCTTGCCAAAAACGATACCGGACGCATCAATCTGTATAAACTAATTTCGGAGTCGCATCTGAATTATTTCAGCCGCCGCCCAAAGATGCCGAAAAGCCTTTTGATGAAATACCGCGAGGGGCTGATCATCGGAAGTGCGTGTGAGGCGGGCGAGTTGTTCCGCGCGATCGTGGATGAGAAGTCGGAGGAGGATATCAGCAGGATCGTGCGGTTTTATGATTATCTGGAAGTGCAGCCGATCGGCAATAACCGTTATATGATCCGCGACGAGAAGCATTCTAATGTAAACAGTGATGAGGATCTGATCTCATTCAATAAAAAAGTCATTGCGCTCGGGGAGCAGTTTCAAAAGCCCGTCGTTGCGACCTGCGACGTCCATTTCTTAAACCCTGAGGACGAGATCTACCGCCGTATCCTGATGGCTGGACAGGGATTTCCGGACGCGGACGAGCAGGCGCCGCTCTATCTACGCACGACAGAAGAAATGCTTGCGGAATTTTCGTATCTGCCGCCAGAAAAGGCGGAGGAGATCGTCATCACCAATCCGAATCTGATCGCAGATATGTGTGATTTTATCTCTCCCGTGCGTCCTGATAAATGTCCTCCTGTCATAGAGAACAGCGACCAGATCCTTACGGATATCTGTTACAACAGGGCGCATGAGCTTTACGGTGAACAGCTTCCGGAGATCGTTGAAAAGCGGCTGAAAAGAGAATTAAATTCTATCATTTCGAACGGGTTTGCCGTCATGTATATCATTGCGCAGAAGCTTGTCTGGAAGTCGGTCGAGGACGGATACTTAGTCGGTTCGCGCGGTTCGGTCGGCTCTTCGTTTGTGGCGTTTATGGCTGGGATCACGGAAGTCAATTCGCTTGCGCCGCACTACCGCTGTGAGTATTGTTTTTACACGGATTTTGATTCTGAGGAAGTCGCGGCGTTTTCGGGCAGAAGCGGCTGCGATATGCCGGATAGGATCTGCCCGAAATGCGGGAAACCGCTTATTAAGGACGGATTCGACATCCCGTTTGAGACATTCCTTGGGTTCAAGGGCAATAAGGAACCCGATATCGACCTGAACTTTTCGGGCGAGTACCAGAGCAAGGCGCATAAATATACCGAAGTGATCTTCGGGTACGGTCAGACATACCGGGCGGGAACAATCGGTGCGGTTGCGGATAAGACAGCGTACGGCTATGTGCGCAAATATTTTGAGGAACGCGGTGTAAAAAAGCGGGCAAGTGAGATCAACCGCCTTTCGATCGGGTGTACAGGCGTCCGGCGCACGACCGGGCAGCACCCGGGCGGCATTGTTGTATTGCCGGTCGGGGAGGAGATCAATTCGTTTACACCGGTGCAGCATCCGGCAAACGATATGACAACGCCGATCGTCACGACACACTTTGATTATCACTCGATCGACCATAACCTCTTAAAGCTTGATATTCTCGGGCACGATGATCCGACGATGATCCGGATGCTGCAGGACTTGACGGGTGTCGATCCGACAAAAATTCCGCTTGATGATAAACAGGTCATGTCCCTGTTTTCTTCAACGCAGGCGCTTGGGATCACGCCGGATGAGATCAGCGGCTGTGAGCTTGGTTCGCTCGGCATCCCTGAGTTTGGCACGGAGTTCGTTATTCAGATGTTAAAGGACACGAAGCCGCAGTCATTCTCCGATCTGGTCCGTATATCGGGCTTATCTCACGGAACCGACGTGTGGCTTGGCAACGCGCAGACGCTGATCGAGGAAGGAAAAGCAACGATCTCCACCGCGATCTGTACGCGTGACGATATTATGATCTATCTGATCCAAAAAGGGATTGAGAGCGAGCAGGCGTTCACGATTATGGAGAAGGTGCGCAAGGGAAAGGGATTAACGGAGGAGATGGAACAGATCATGTTAGAACATGACGTTCCGGACTGGTATATCTGGTCCTGCAAAAAGATCAAATACATGTTCCCGAAAGCACATGCGGCGGCGTATGTCATGATGGCATGGCGTATCGCTTACTGCAAGGTCAATTACCCGCTCGCCTATTATGCGGCGTATTTTTCTATCCGTGCCAAAGCATTTTCCTATGCGCTCATGTGCAGGGGAAAAGCACATTTGGAGAGCATCATGAGTGATTACAAAAAACGCATGGATACGCTTGCCAATAAGGAACAGGACGCGTACGGCGATATGAAGATCGTACAGGAGATGTATGCGCGCGGATTTGAGTTTGAGCCGATCGATATTTTTAAGGCGCAGTCCCGCCTGTTTACCGTGACTGAGGACGGAAAGATTATGCCATCCTTAACGAGTATTGACGGTATTTCGGAGGCGATCGCGGATGCGATCGTGGAGGCGGCAAAGGACGGACCGTTTTTATCGAGAGACGATTTTTACGACCGGACGAAAACTCCGAAGAAATGCGTGGACGAGATGGCGGAAATGGGGCTGCTCGGCGATATTCCGCTTTCGAATCAGTTAAGCCTCTTTGATTTTGTGTCGTAGGACTTAAGGAAGGGTTGCAAATAACTGAGAGTATGCCATAATAAAAAGGGGCATAGTTCTATGCCGCCTGAAAAGTCTGACCGGATAAGAACTGCGGACCGTTTTTATAACAGGGGGAGGGCATGATGATGAAAACGAAAGATCTACAGGACTATTTACAGGAAGATGCCAGTCTCTGTAAAAAAATTACTTATGAGCAATTTATGCATAAGGAAATTACATCAAACAACCGGGATTATAAAATGGAGAACGCTTATCAGGCTTACAGAAAGGCGGTTGATCAGGAGTACAGGGCATGAAAAGAGAATTGTTTGATGAGATTTTTGACAGAGAGATCGAGCCATTTGTCGAAGAAATGCTGGAATATGAACCGTTTATTGAAAAACGGAATTTAGCTCCCTGCAAACGGGATATTTATAATGAATATTCCAAGCTGCGGGTCATTTATAAACGGCAGGTCTATAACAGTGATGTTGAGATATTGGACAGGCATAAGGTGGCGTCCTGTATGTGCGGGGCGTTTTTGACTGTACCTATTTTTCATAAAGGACATCTGTTGGAAGCAGTGAAGCAGCACGGGGAGCCTGTCGAGTCGTTTTTTTATTATGCCAATGAGTTTATTGCATTTTATGCCGCAAATAAATTTTTGTCATTTTATATGCTGTGTGAGACGGATAATCTGCGCGGTATGGACGAGGCTGACAGGAGTCTTCGAAAAGAACGCATTCTCAGGCAGTACCCGCTGATGCCGCCCGCGTCGAAGGTGAAAGAGACGCGGGGCACATGGAGCGGCATTTTGTTTAACCTGTCACGCATCAGGGAAGAGGAGAGGCTCGGTATCGAGCATTATGACCTGTACGCATATGCGACGATCTTTTTTATGCTGGAGGCATATTTTAATCAAAAGACAGCGTTTGATCAGAAAAAAGACGAGGGGAAAACGTAACGCGCCGGGCGGCTGTAAAGCGATAATCTGGGTCGTACAGGAAAAAATCATAAAAAAATGTAAAATAGGTATTGCTTTTTTTCCGGAAATATACTATTATAAGCAAGTGCCTTGCTTAAGGCTTTAGGAAATGGCTGATTGGTCAAGCGGTTAAGACGCCGCCCTCTCACGGCGGAAACAGGGGTTCGATTCCCCTATCAGCTGCGTTGAAAAACCTTGAAACACTTAGTGCTTATACGGTGTTCAAGGTTTTTCTTTTTGTAAGTGTTTGGTCAGGTAATCAAAAAAGTAAGCAGATATGCGTTCGATTTGCTTAATCATGATCAAATTCAAGAGGACATCTCAAATTACTTGTTTCAAGTTAACACCACCTATTTTACTTTTTGAATCTGAGCAAGTTACCGGATAATGTATTAATTTCATAGGTCTTAGCCTGACCATGTGGCGGATTACCGGTATAAAAATAGTTATCTGTACTTCTTTGACTGCTAAAATTGCCATATCCGCAAAAAGAAAAGAAACTTTCTAAGCTGCTTAAGTTATAGATCGGACGAACCACATCGTGTCTTGTATATGGGTGTGGTTCAGGATTTTGTGTTTCAACTGATATGCCATATGCAATAGAGAAATTGTCACCGATCAGATGTCTGAGCTGTTCTACTGCTCTTTTTTTGAATTTAGGAATATTTGCATTTGTGTTATATGTTGCAGTAAAAATAGTAATATCACTGGTACCGCTAGTGCTTCCAAGATATTCTTTTTCATTATCAGGATTTCTATAGTGAGATTGAATACCATGTGTATTGGTATCTGTTGATACATTATAATAATAACTATGAAAAAATGTTATTAAGGAACTGAAACTGCCTTTTAGCTGGAAATGTCCAACCGTATCAGTTCCGTCAGAGTGTCCAAATGCATTATAATGAGTTTGAACAGTCAATGGATGTGATAAACTAAAAGAATCTCCTATATAACTTTGAAATTCTTCAATCAACATTTTGTTTGCAAGCTGTGCCATGGTAGCACCGCTACATCTGAAAAATGGCATAAAACATTCTCCTTTTCTTGATTTAATAAGTGAACATAATAGTGTTTTATAAACGATTCGATAGATTTGCGTCCGTCATTTGTCTCGCCTGTTTATTTCTTTGCCATAATAAACATTTCGTTCATATTGCCATTAGGAATGTGAACCCATACATGGTCGCCAACGTTCAAATTAACTCCAACACCATTTTTAACCCAATAATAGTTGCCGTCAATCTGAACTTCGTATTTGTCATGATCTATATTTGTAACAATAGAAGAAGTGTCATGACTTTGAGAATGGCTATTTACGTTTTCTTTAAGTATTGATTCAATTGTTCTTAAAAATTCTTCTTGTATTTGCATGATTGTTTCCTTTTATCAAATTTTACTAGTATTTAATGCGACTTGATATGCTGATAATCCATCTGAACCTTTTTCTCCATTTGCACCGGCTTCCCCTTTAGAGAATCAAGCCATTCTGCCTCAGTTCCTCCGAAACCATGTTCTACGGCAATGTCATATGCGGATTTGCAATTAGAAGACCCGCCTTTTATTTCTTCGCCGTCAAAAAGGAGAGTATTATTGTTCGAAACAGTCAATTTATCTAACACATTTTTGTTATTATGTGTGTGGATTGTGTATGTTTTGTCCAAAATTTGATTTTTGAAATCTTGAAAAGTAGATATCAGATATTCTTTATCAATTAGGTTTCTTTTGAATAATATCCATGTTAAAATATTTCCTTTCTTTATCATTTCTCAATTTCATATATAAAGAGCAAAGTACCTATTTCTATGTACCTTGCTCTTTATCGCAAAAAGTCAGACATCATTGACGAGTTTCCTGCCAAGATATACGATCTTGCAGCTTCCGAGTCCGCTGCTTAATTCATTTCCGTGATTGGTGACTGTGACTTGATATGCACGGTAAGTTTCATTTTCAATGCAGCTGCCGCTGCCGCCTGTGTAAGCCACGCCGCTAAAGCCAGTGCATACATATCTTGGACTGGAGGAGGAGCTGCCTGCCGTACCGTCTGTTACCTGCTTCGTTGAGGCTGAACTGATTGAAAGCCTTCCGCCGACGGCTTCCATACATTTTTGACCATTAATAGTCAATACAGAGCTTTGTGCAGAGGCACCAGGCAGATTGGAGACTGCTCCCGTGTAATTGTCGCACCGGATGGATGCCTGCGATCTTGCATGACAGTTTCCGAGTGAGATGCCTACGACATCATTTTTGTTCAGATAATATACTGCTGATACCACACCGCCTTTCGAAGTGTCCGTATATCTTGTCGCACCTGTATTAGTGCCGGTATAAAATTCCTGATAATACCCATGATGACTGCCTCCTGCCAAAGTTATTTTATAATATCCTTTTTGGGGAATAGTAAATTGTTGTGCCTGTCCGTTATAAATATATTCTTCATTAACAGGTACATATTCAAATATTTCATTCATTCCGCATCTATAAAATGGCATATCAAATAACCCTCCTGTTTTTCGTGGATGATAATTTTAATTTATTCGTGTTTTTTGGATAACATCATTAGAATGAAAAAATAAGTGTCCCCCGGCACACCACAATAAATAGGTGTGGGGGGACACGACAGAAGCCAGTGAGTCTGTCTAGCGGGTAATGCTTGCCCTCTGATAAGCTCTCAGACTTAAACCATTAAACACATTGTTTAACTCTGCTCCAATCTGTTTTGCAACCTCGTCTTTCGTAACTCCGGGACAGTGGATATGCACATTTTCCAGCGTAACGGATGATCGGTTGACAGAGTTATCGTTCACGTTGCTGACATTCCGGGCAATGGCGGAAGATATGGCTCCGGTCTGATAAGACAGGTTCGGCGCAAATTTCTGCATAATATCATCCGGGCTGAATTTTTGAAAAGCCTTTAATAAGGGGAATTCATCTGGAGTAATGGGTCTAAATCCCTTTGCCTTTAGGATCCGTGCGGTTTCTTCGCCGTTATATACCGTTTCTCCGCCTTTCATAGAGAGAAGCGTGGGCTGTTGCGCGATAAATGCTTTTTGGTTATTTGTGATAACAATTTCCGGTTTCTCTTCACCGATCACGGCAAGTCCTTTTTTGGCATGTCTTGTTCCGTCTGCATAAGCATTGCCTGTGTACGCAATCTGTGACACTTTTGAAGATATACCGCCGGCAATGTTTCCGCCAACAGTATGAATGGAGATTGTCACATCTTTGGATTCTGGCATATTCTCGATTGCAGCGGCTACATTGGATACTTCTGATGCAGCGCTTAGGGCTGCTTCCCCGATCGCGTCCATATTTGATGTTACATTGGGAAGCGTTTCATTGGATATCACGCCAAGGTTTGTGACCGAGCAGGAGAGGCTCTCATTTGACCCGTTTGAATCAGGAGTATGGTCGTTGTTTGATTCTAAAGCAGGGACATTGGTATAAAATCCGATTGCAGAAGCAGCACTTCCTGAAGCATTTTTCACTGCGCTTATGGAATCTGTTACATTTTGAAATTGAGCCTGTAGTGATGACAGATCAATATTGTATAAGGATGCGATCTGTTGTGTCATGTCGCCAATATAGCCCTGACTTTCCACGTCGATTCCTGCAAGCGTATTGATATAATTGCTTTTCCACTGCGCAAAGAGATCGTCGTCATATCCGCTCAGAATTTTGCCGATTGCATTTACACCAAATTCATCCGTAAGCAGTGATAGATTCTTTGCGTGTTCCTGACCGTCTGCCACCTCCTGCCATTTGTTTTTGATCTGCTCGAGTGCGCTGATCTGTGTGTCAGCCGCTTTGTTGATTTGGTCGATCAGATCATTGTATCCGTCAATTTCCTCATCAAGTGCATCGATCTGGTCCTGAATGGACTGTTTCTGAATTTCGAGGTTTGCATCGTCTATACTTTTTTGGGCATCCCGTATGGATTCAGAGTCTGATTCGTAGACCATCTGACCGTTTTTGTAGAGCAGCTTCGTTCTTTGGTTTTCAGACCTTGCCAGTTCATATTGCGCTTTTTGAAGATTCAGTATCAGATTTTCTCTTTGGGCTTTTTCCTCAAGTGCATCCAGTTCTTCCTGCAATGGTTCTTTCTTTGCTTCTAATAAGCCGATCTGCTCCTGAATCATGCTTTCTTGGGAATCTGCCGCTTTTTGTATCTTATTGATTTCAGTATCTGCAAGAGATGCGGCGGCACCGGCAACGTCATTGAGATAATCTTTTTCTTTGGAAAGATAGTCCAGTACCGCGTCATGATATTGTTGCGCAAAACCGTCTAAACCGGTATAGAATTTTTCATATGCATCTTTCAGACTTTTCAAATATTGTTTTTGGGTGATGGAATTGCTGTCGAGCTGTTCCTTCAAATGATCTGTCTGAAGGCTGTAGGCACCGGCATAGATATCTTTCATGCTGGTATTCAGTGCTTTTAGTTTGTCAGAAACATTTTGTGCTTTTTCGTACCATTTCTGGTATTCGCTGAGCTGCTTTTTCAGGGTCTCGTCGGTAATATCCTCCATACTGGGCGCGCCGCTTTGTGCAAGGTCTTTGTAGTGACCGGAGAGTCCGACGGCTTCCGCTTTCTGCATGTAGGTGTTGTATGCCTGCTGTTGAAGATCGATTTCCTCGCTGACTTTTCTGAGCTCCTGTGTCAGTGCTTCATTCTTCTGTGAGAGTGTAGAGTAGCTTGATTTTGCGATCTCGTCAAGAGCTTTGATTTCATTCTCTACGTTCTCGATTGCCTGGGCGGTCCAGTCGAAGGTCTCGGCGGCGCTTCGGGACCGGGAGCCGGAAGATGAGAAACCGCTCTTTGTTCCCGCGCCGCCAAATTCGAAGCCGTAGGTTCCGTAGCCCGCTGCAAGCTCCTTAAGTCTTTCCTGATAGGCTTTGATGGATTCGTCTAATCCGCTCGCATGAGCGCCGCTTTCTTTTGCTTCAAAAGCAAGCTTTAATGCGGTGATCGTCTGAAACATTTCTCCGGTGACGCCGAGTGCATTGCACAGGTTTTCCAGCTGCAGGATATCATTCAGGGTCGTAAGGGGATTTTCGGCAAACTGTTTTTGGATATAGTATGCCATGAGCTGTTCAGCGGTTTCCGTGCCTGCAAGACCGAGGTCTCTAAGGGTGTTGGCTTCGCCGCTCATGGCGGTCTGTGCATCCACACCCGCCGCCGCAAGAGATTGCTGTAGCGCAAGGAGGTCTTCGAGCACCTCGTGCGCGTTGGATACGCCCATTTCGGAGAGGGATTCTGCAAGCAGGTTGAAGGTTTCGACGGACATATTCGTGCAGTCGGATGTGTAGAGGATGCTGGTGGCAAGGCTGTCAAACTGTGCCTGTACGTCCGCTTCGGTAGAGGAGGTATCGGTCAATACGGATACGAAGTCGTCAAAGGCGGAGTAGTCGATGGAAATGCCGTCCAGTTCGTCAAGGCTTTCGAGCGCGTCTAAGATGGGTTTGAATTTGTCTGTAATGTCTGCGCTGTCGAGTGAAAATCGTGTTTCTCCAGTAGCTTCATCCGGTGTGAAGATCTCCTGATATGCCGACCGGAGAGAGTTGAATGCGGACCGGAGCCGGGTGTCGATCTGCTGTACCGTTTCGGAGATGGAAAGGGGAGTCTGTGGTGTTACTGATACACGGGAGGCTTCGGCTAATGCAGTCTCATAGAGCCGGATCGCTTCTTCGGCGTCATGCGCGCCAAGCGTTGCTTCTAGCCAAAGTTCAGCCTGTGCGGAGGTAAAGTTTTTGGTGTATTCGTTTAATTTTTGGTTTTCGTTCCGGTTTGCGATTCCGTGGTCATCGGTGATCTGTCGAATGGAAGTATTCAATCTTTTTTTCGTATCGTCGCTGACGTCAAATCCGAGTATCGTTCGGAATTCAAATGGCGTTTCACCCAAAATGCCGGTGATTTGTTCCATGGCGATCCTTATTTTTTCACGATTACTCTCAGAAATGTCAAGGGGATCTAAACGAAACAGATCAGCGAAACACTCAGCTAATTTTTTCTTGTCCGAATCACTCAGATCACTCATCGGAACGATCAGCTTGTCCCTGATATAAGCATACGGATCGGGATCATACGCATCCATCGCCTCTGCATAACCGGAGTCAAGTCCTTCGACGATCTTTACGGCAATGTCCTGTAAATCAGGCTCTAAGCCCTGAAAAGTCGGTTTTGACTGCATGCCTGCGGCGAGGTTCGGGATAAAATCTTTCCATGCATTCTCGCCTTTCAAAATGATATCCTGCGCTTCCTGTTCCTGCGCACCGTATTCGTCCTCCAGTGCGGAGACCGCGGTCGTGAGGTTGTCATGGATGATATTCTGCAAAGATGTAAGTTCGTCATCGGTCAGTTCAAACAGACTTGCGTAAATATCAAAGGTGCCGTTGTTTGTATTTTGCTGGATGTGAAGAAAATTATTTGGAGTGATTCCCATTCCACGTAATGCCGACTGCCGCTCTGCGCTTAAGGACTCATAGAAATTTTTTGCGGATTCTTTGAGCGCGTCCATGTAATCACGGTCGGATTCATTTTGATATTCTCCGCTGAATATCAGGTTTTCCCTTTTGCGGTTTGTATACGGTCCGGATATGGTCAAGCCCGTATCTCTGTCAAGATCAATTCCGTTTTCAGAAATTTCACGAATCCCGTTGATCCGCTCATTTGCTCTGCCCAGAGATTCCTCCATTTGTGCCGAGGCTTTATCCGCGTCTTCGATATACGTATAGACGCCCTTAAAGGCATCCTCAAGCCCCTGCGCGATCCGGAAATTGTTCAGGTCTTCTTCCGTCCGCAATAAATCTTCCAGCTGCTCTTTGGCAGTCCGCCCCTTTGTACCGAGAGTCAGGATCGAATTGCCGTTTTCATCAATCCCCTTTGAAAGCTCCGGGAAAGAATCTGCAAGCCGTTCGCTGATATTCAAAAACTCCTCGTACTCCCCGGTGGACAGGGAAACATTCCGGTTATCGGACAGATTGACCCCTTTTGCTAATTCATCATATCTGGCGGCTAATTCCGCCACGGTCTTCTTATGCCCTGCAAGCTGCTCCTTCTGCTGCTGAAATTCATCAAACAATTCATCTGTGCGCTCGCGTGCCTTTTTCCTTGCTTTTTCGACAGAATCCTCATACAGATTGATACCGACAGCGACGGCAGCGATGGCGCCGCCGATCATAGTCAGCCAGCCAAGGGGATTGTTGGTCAGGAAAACCTTTAATGATGCAAGAGCCTTTCCCATTTCAATGCGTAGTCCCGTGAATGCGTCTCCGAGACCGAT
>Ga0137307_101472_pt1 | contig 20623 bp, 13 predicted proteins | sample NAcewD2O_March_2_FD_97180 | JGI IMG/M metagenome (GOLD analysis project Ga0137307, IMG submission 97180) | Mouse cecal microbial communities from Vienna, Austria - N-Acetylglucosamine amended D2O_March | ecosystem: Host-associated > Mammals > Digestive system > Large intestine > Cecum | place... | reverse complement strand
CCCATTGATCCAGAATCAAAAAATTTTATTTATCTCCTCCCATAACTTTTCATATTCCTCATACCCATAACTGATTTTACATCTGGTTAATCTATTTTTTGCAAGCTCCTTTAATAATTCTAATCTATCCGGATTGCCGTTTTCTAAATAAAACATGATCGTCTTTTTCAGGAACATAAATTTTTCATGCTGATGCTGATGATGCCATTTATTTACAAGAGTATTGCTGCGGATCATTCTGTCATATTCATAGGAAAGATCATCCAGATAACAAATTTTGTCTGCATAAGACAGTATATATGGAGTCCAGGCCTCATCATCATATACAAGAACAGGAAATAAATGTGCTTTTACAAGGGATGCACGATATAGCTTGTTCCAGACGACTACCCCATTGGCATTTCCGCTGATATAATAAAAACGGAAAAAATCATCTATCGATATGGCTTTATTTTCTTCCATTGGATATTGTAAATACCGTTCATAACCACGATTTGTTATGGAGCAGATCGAAGTCATTGCAATATCACAAGCGTTTGTAACCGCAGAATGATATAACCGTGCTATCATATCAGGGTGAAGCATATCATCATTATCCATAAAAGCAATATAGCCGCCATTTGCATGTTGTATTCCAGTGTTGCGCGCAGACGGAACGCCGGCATTTTCCTGATGAATTACTGATACATTCGAGTATTTCTCAGCATACCAGTCAATCATAGTTGGAGTAGAGTCGGTACTCCCATCGTCCACGATGATAATCTCCAGCTCAGCAAGTGACTGTGCCAAAGCTGTGTCGATCGTTCTGGTAATGTATTCTTCTGCATTATATGCAGGAATGATCAAACTAACCTTTGGTTTCTTATATTGCCTTACATCTAAATGGGTTAATCCTGATTTTGCTATGATCAATCTGCCTTTTAATGTATGAACATAAGCTTTTATAAAAAAGCCGCTGTTTTCTTCATATCCCGTTATAAGATGGTAATGCTTGTGTATATTTTTCGTTTCATATATCAATGTCCCCGACTCATCATATATAAAAAAGCCGTCTGCATTTCCTTTAAAATCCCACGAGAATGCCATGTTCCCATCATATGATCGCTTTAACACGGTTGTTGAAAACGTACAGTTATCCAGACTATAGATCGTAGATGGAACAGATACGCCGCAAACTTCTTTTCTGTAAAATGCTTGTATGCATTCTACTATGCATCTCTTTGTGTAATAACCATTACGCAGAGCAGGTGCAAACTGTTCTATATTTCTAAGATATTCTTGGTATTCAGATTCATCCATGGCTTCGATTTTTGTAACTGCCTCATTTAGAGAATCGACAACCAATCCAAGATGGTTCTCTTCTATTAACGTTTGATTTGAAATTCCGGCCGGGACGATGACAGGGATTCCTGCTGCCAAGTAAATACTGAGCCAAAACTCCGTATGATATTTTATGCTCATATGATCGTATTCATCCGCATACCAGATCAAGCCGAATCCGCCTTTTGACAATTCTAAAAATAATTCCTCAGGAGTCATATCTGTCGCATTAGAGATATTCAGACATGTATTGTTCAGAGGAGTATACAATTTCAGTGGAATCGCATACTCCCATTCATTCATTTCCTCATAGATTTTATTGTATATAAAATGAATCTCTTTCTTAAATGCCGGTGTATTCATAAACATGTTGCTGACCGTATAATCCCACATTTCTTGAATTACAAATTTTATATTTTCCCGGATCCCCTTATCAAGTAAAAATTGCCGCATAGCAAAAGAATTGACAATCAATATTTCAGCCTGATTATATAAATTTATCATTTCACATATTGTATAGTTATTTTTCTCATGAAGGAGCGTTTCAAAATTATGGATAAAAATTGCGATCCGACTGCGGTATGCCCTTAAATGACTGATCAATTCACGTTCAAATTTCATACCGTTTCCTGTAGGAAGCTGGCAGATGACAATGTCTCCCTGGTTAATTCCAGAAATGATACCGTCAATTCTGCTATTAAGACTTTCAGAACTTTCCTGATTACCGTTATAGCGATAGATCCCCATTTCCCTGCACCCTATTTGATGCGCAATGTCTACTGTCATATTCTGTATATATTGAAATGTGTTTCGTAGAGATAGTCCATTTATTTTTGTGATATATACATTCATACCTGTCCCCTTTTGTTTTTTATTTCTGCATTCCCTACTCCAGAAGTGATCTCCAGATTTCTTTCTTTTTTCTTTGCTGGACCAATAATAATTTCTGCATCAGCTCTGAACTTTTTAATATATATTTAATTACCAGAACCATTTGCTTATATTCTCTTGCCTGATATATACATCCTTCTACAAATAATTCTTTATGATGCACGGTATTCTCAAATCCCATGAGCAGCAGATTCTTTTGATGTGCCGCATTTACTGCATCACGGATTTCCCTCCAATGGTTGATATCCAGGTAGAAGTCACATGTATCCCACAGCTTCTCTAAAGTCTCCTGGTTCACACATGAATAAATATTCACATTCTCTTGTTCTCCTATCCTTTTTAACTTATCTGATACCAATGTGTCCGCCGCAATGTGGAATACAATGTCCGGCAATTCCTTCGTCAATTCTTCCAACTTCTCAATCTGGTCAGAATTTGTCAGGATCAGTACTTCGCCTCTTGCTTTATTCTCCGGATAATGCTCTGGGACCGCATAAAACCGAATACCATTCTTTCCGCCCATATTGATATATTTATTCAGCAAATCCTCGTTCGGAAACAATGCATACTCCCATGTCTGTATTCCATCCGGCCTTACGCTTAAAGACTCCAGCATCTTATCATCCTGCACAAACAATACCCGCTTCTCTTCTGCCGCCACTTTCATCATATAATGCTCTAAAAATTCAGCGTGGGAATTAAAGAACGCCTTTACGGTTCCATTCTCCAATAAAGCAACCACATCATTTCCGGGATATTCTATGATCACTTCCTGATTCCCGTCGGAATAAAACACTTTAGATTCCACTGTTCCTCTTTTATCACGAAATTCGCTTGCATACTTTAAGCCATATTTATTGTAGAAATCGACCTTATATATCCAGCCGTTTTCCATGCACCATTCCACACGCTGCACAATTTGTTTTCCCAGATTTTCTGCAAAATCCATCTTCTGCCCTGATGTCCGCTCACGAAAATAAACAAACGCCCGCTCGTATCCCATATAATACATACCAATGGCTGCACCGTTTTGCCGCGTTTCCCAGTAGTCTGGAATATCCAGAGAATCAAAAATCAATGCATTTTCCTCATGCCGCTCATGATTTTGGCTTAAAATATGATATTCATAAGGAGACGAAATGTCGCCTGGTAAAAAACCATCATCTTCAAAAACCACAACCTTTTTCTCTACTCCCAGGCTTTTTTGTGTCTCTCGCAGTTTCTCTATATTTTCAGTATACTTATCTGAAAAAAAAATCATTACAAAATCTCCTCAAGGTGTTCCTATACAGTTACTGTTAGTCAGCCAGCATTGCCACAATTTCCTTCGCATATATGTCATCATTTTCTAATTCAATATTCTCATCAAAATTAAATTCCGCTGCATGTTTATTTTTAAATTTTACTTTATGCATTGCTCCCATTTTATACCACTCATATTCAGAATCAATATGTCCGATATCTAATGCCCAATAACCCTCGAAAGCCAGATCACAGGCCAAAACTTTTGCTGTCGGCCCCAGCATAAGCAAAATTAATTTATCCTTTCCATGCTGCCTGATCGTATCTAAGATCATCCCATATTTACTGTATGCATTATGAGATGGACAAATAATCCGCTTTACCGAGTTTGCACTTTGGAACAAATCATTCCCCACACCAGACCGTGAATAGAATCCTTCCACGATCAAAATATTTTTATCAGCAAAGAATTTTTTCAGATTTTGAAAATGTTTTCCAGAGATAGATTTATCTGCCAGATCAATATAAGGTCGTGAAAGAAATGCACTCCCATAACATTTTCCACTCAAAATAACTTCTGCATAAAAATCTCGATACCGTTCCAGATGCCTCTCCCAAAAGGAACTGCATTCCGCATTATAGCGTTCCCTTCTTTCAAAAATATCCGGCAGGCATACTAACAAATTGTCATGATTGGGATTGCTGATAATTTGTTTCAGTTTTTTCGCCAGCTCTTCATCGTAATCCTGATAGGGAATAGAATGTCCGGTCATCAGATTAATTTCCCCATCTCCAAAACGTGCGGCCGAAGTCTGTCTGTCCTTCAAATATTCCAGAGTCTCCTGCATATCTAAGATATTTACAAATTTCTCACCGGAAAAATAGATCTGTTCCGACTCCGCTGCCGCCATCTTTCCTTTTATCGTGTTGACAAATGCCTTTATAAAAAATCCACTTTCTTTTCGGAGACTCTTTATCATGAAATGATGCCGGCTCACATCGTTTGTTTCATATATCCGCATTCCAAGCTCATCATATATCCAAAAACCATCTGCCGATCCTTTATAATTCCACCGCAAAACAAAATCTCCATTATAAAATTCATATAAAGCAGCAGAATCGAATTTGCCGGATATCGGCGCCACACTAATAGCCGGGACATGACAGCGATACTCTTCCAGTTCTTCCAGCAGGAGCTTCTTTTGCTCTTCCGTTGATACCACCATAGTATCAAGCATCTCGGCATATGGAAACCAATCATAATAATATCCATTCCAAAATCTACTTTCACTTTTTTTCTCTCTTGAAGAATGATGGCCGATATGAGCCAACGCGGCAAACTGCGCCGCCTTTCCGAACGTAAAAACAGCCTGCATGAACTCACTCGGTACGGAATCGTCCAAAATAACAACATCCTCTTCTGACAGATCCAACACCTTTATAAATTCTTCCACAACCTGCATTCTCATAAAAACTCTGCCGTCCGGAAACAGGAACTTCTCTTCTTCCCCCTCAAATACCTGATCATACGCCGCGGAGCCGTCACGGTTATAAAATGTACGCCTTGCCAGTTTCGCATACAATCCATTTTCTGACGCTGCTGTTATATACGAATTACTAAAAATGATCCTATCTGTATAAACCTCCATACGAAGCAGCTTTGTATAGCTATAATAACAGATTCCCCAAAGGTGATCCCGATCCCTCTCATCCAACAAGATCACAGCGATGACATAGCCGCCCTTTATCAGCCGGATTTCTGATTCAAGACGAATGATCCCTGTATAATGTAAACTTTCTTTCAGTTCTTCCAGCTTTTTCTCTGTTTTTATTGACAGCTTCAGTGAATCGTTATCTGTGAGATACTGATACATACTCACTAACTGCCCGGCGTCTATCCCGGCTTTCGTATAATGATCAATTTTCTTATGCTCTGGTATTTCCGTAAATATATATTTGATCGGAACAGATGTTTCCCCGGAAGTCTGCTCCTGATATATCCGTATACGATCTGCACAGTCTATGGCACGTTCAATATCCCGGCCAAATAAATATATTGACACTTTTTGTTCCCCCGCCCTTTACAGTTCCCCCAAACTCTGATAACTTTTTACCGTCTCTGACAACGCCGATTTCCTTTGTTTCTGCAGCATCTTTTTCAGCGCCTTGATATCTTCCATAGCCGCTTCCGCATCCATACGCATCCGATCCCACTCATTTGCCGGATAGACATATTCTTCTGCCGTGTAATCTTCCTGATGCATTGTTTCCTTAAATGCAAAAATCATATGATTATGTAAAAAGGCCCTGTAAACTGCTGAAACGATCTCCGATTCGTGATTGATATCAAAATAATAATCACAATGTTCAAACAGTTCATCCAAAATCGACGTCCTGACTCCTGGATAGAGGCTCACATTGGCATACCTCCCCATCCTTGTAAGTTTGAAAGACATCTCCGTGAGCGCCGCAATATGAAAATGCATCTGCGGCAATGCTTTGATCAGGTCCTCACAATGCTCAATATGATCGGAGTTCGTACAGATCAGAGCCTCCGGCCGGTGCATATTTTCCTTTGCAAACGGATAAACAAACCCCAATTTATGAACCATACTTTTCTTTGCCCCAAGTTCGATCAACTTATCGTAGGATTTCTTCTTCTGCACGATGACCATGGCCGTGCGGCCGGTCTCCCCCTTAAAAATAGACTGCATATTTCCTGGGATGTCATCCCGCTTTGGCTCCTGCCAAAATAATACATCCCGCTTTTCCTGAGACTTCAGCCGATTCGACACAAAATACGGTGTAGACAAAGAATTATAGAAAATCCGGTTCTGTTTAAATCCCGCGCGCGCAAAGAAGTACAGCACAAACTCCGTCTTGTTGTGAAAAATCCGTACCTCATTCTCCTCATTTAAAATGATATCGCCGGTCACAAAGTTCTCCACTATGACTTCCCGGCCGTCTGCCGAAAAATACGATTTATTCACCTTCTGCCCCTTCGCGTTAAAGATCGTCCGTCCGTAGATTGCCCCATAGCGGTTGTAGTGATCGCTGGAACGGACAACTCCGCGCTCGTCGTACCAGTCCACCACTCTTACCATACGTTTATGCTTCGGCTCTGCATAAAAGATTCTGCCCCTCTCCTTATCCAGATCCTGCACCTTACCGCTTGCATTTGTACCGCTGATCTCCCAATAATCCGGCACCCTGATCTCGTTAAAATACTTTGGCCTCGCCGCATCTCCTGACACAGCCTTAAAATCACCAAGGAAAAAATGATACACAGCCATCACGTCATCCGGCAAAAAACCGTCGTCCTCGATCACCACGGCCGGATATTCAAACCCTGCCGCTTTGAATGACAGATGTAAATTCCGGCTGTCCTGATCATAATTGTCTAAAAGCAATATCGCATCATCCAGTTTCACAGTTGTATTGGAATCTGTCTTTTCTTTTGTCTTTTTACCTTTCTCCATTTCCTTTTACACCTCCATAAAAAGCCCGACTTTCCATATCAGATCATAACTCCCCATAATATCGGTCACTCATAAAGCAGTTTGAACACTGCATCTGTCAACGCTTTTTTCGTGAAATATCCTTCACGTAACACACCGGCAAATGCTTCCGCACTTTCCACCATGCCGTTATACTCTTCCTCATTCATATGCTCGATCCGCTCCGCTGCTTCCTCCAGTGAGTCTACGGCAATTCCCAGTCTTTTTTGAATCACGTTTTTTTCTTCCGCTATCCCGGAAGGCACAATAACCGGGAGACCCGAAGCCAGATAAGTGCTGAGCTTATTAGAAGCGTTCTTTTTCATATACTCGCGCCAATTAGGATCCTCTGACCACAGCAAGCCAAAACCGCCGCTGTTTCTGAGGGCATCCGCTAATAAATCATCATTATGAAACCATCCCAGAAAACGTACATTCCTGCCTTTAGCCCACTCCCCATCCTCTGTACTGACCGCCAGTTGAATATGGTCATACTTCCATTCTCTGGCGAATGCATATCTGGGGTTCCTGTCCGGGTTTGCCGCAAAGTTGATCACCTTCTTAAATCGGGGTTTTCTTGCAGGATCAACGGATAAAACATGATCCCACATTCTCTGGATGACCACTTTTTTGACAGTCAGGCCATGCGAACGCAGAAAATCAACCATGGCCTGTGATGGGGCGATAAGCACATCTGCCCGATTATACAAGTCTATATATCGGCTGAGCGGTATCACCCAATTGGGATACATCAGCGGTATGACGTCATGAATAAAAACGATTTTTTTTGCCCCCACACGCACATTCAGCCTGTCCATTAATTTTTCTTCAAATACAATATTGTTCCATGTGGGAGTCTGCAGCACTGTCACGTCTTTGCTGCCCACAGATGCAATGATCCCCTCTATCCGTGTCCGTAACATTTCAGCTGTATCAGATTCTACCGCATAGCAATATATTCCCAATTCCCCATACTGCAAGTCTCTCTTTGCGATATGGACCACATCATTTTGAGTCTTTGTTTCCGTTTTGCCAAGCCCATAAATATTTGTAATATGAACTTTCATAAGCAGTCCCCTTTCCCCCTTCTCCATTTCACTTCAATATATTCTTCCATCCCTTTTCCACTTCTTTTGTAAGATACATCTTCGCCTTTTCATAAGAGTGCTCATGAAATTTTTCCATATCCGCTTCTCTGAACAGCCAGACGATGCATTCCGACAGCCTCTGTATCCGTTCCTTTCGCCCCATCTTATCATGCACGGCGATCAGACAGCCGTTTTTCCCGTCGTCTATAAAATTCTGGTTTCCATAACGTACATCAAATCCTATGATGGGCAGACCAGAGCCAACCGCTTCCATCAAAGTGAGTCCGAATCCCTCGCTGGTCGAGCCAGATAAGTATACTTCATACTCCTTATATACCTCTTCCAGATTTTGCTGTCCACAAAGCCGTACATAGTCTCCGCATTGCAGCTTTTGAATCAATTCCCGCAATGTTCTCTCTTCTTTTCCCTTCCCGTAAATATCCAGCGAAACATCCGGTATATACTTCCTGGCTGCCGCTGCTGCTTCGATCAGCCAGTCTACATGCTTTTCGTCAGCAAGTCTGGAAGCCGTGATCATTGCATGCTTTCTTCTTTTCTCTGGTTTCTTCAATTCATCCAGACCTCCTGCCGGGACCGTCACGATCCTGGGACTGATCCCCATATACTTTTTAAACTGCTTTTTCAAAAGTTTATTTTGTGCATCTGTAGAAGTAACATAAAATTTCACATGCTTATGCTGGGAAAATGCATATTCATAAAAGTTGTTCCAAAGGATATGCTCCTCATCCGTACTTGCTTCGTTAAAATGGTCTGCATGGATCACGATGCCGATACGGGCCGGGGAAGCATTCTGCATGACCGCCTGTCCAATCTCCCTATTCCTATCTATTATAACGGTGTCCCGCCGCGTCAGATTGAGTTTTGAGACCATGTACCCCACAAGCCCCTCTTTCGAGCAGATCAGCCGGTCTGGAAACTGATACATGACAACCTCATTATCTATGATCTCTTCATACGCCACCGTTCCATTCTCATTAAAAAATCTTCGTTGGTAAAGATGCGCTTTTTTATCAAATGGTGCGTAATACTCCGAATAGATCCTGCAGTATGTATAATAATCTTTCCGAATCAGACGCCCGTTTGATACGATCTCTACCCTGTGCACCCGATTCTCTTTTCCGTTTACCAGATACACCATATAGTATTCATTCGTCCCCGGAAATGTGTATTTCACTGCAGCGCCCTGCCTGAGGCAAGTAAACCTCCGATTTCCGAAGTTTTTTTCCAGATCCCGTAGCGTATAAGTCACCGGCGATGTTTTGCAGTCTGTAAAAAAAGTATAAAGCCAGATGATCTCCGAATCCAAAAATCCTATATTCTCTGTCATATGCTGAATATTATCCTTCGGAAACATATCCGTAAATATGAATTTTGCCTCTTGGCCTGCCTCCCGCAAAATCTTTGCGCGATAAGCTTGCGCGTACTCCACACCGCTGCTGGCCCATCCGATTCCCAAGTTGAAATTATATACCATGCTCCTCCTCCTCGTACCTCTTCCCGCCGTATATGTTTCTTATACCGCTGCAGCATTTACTTTAAGACTTCCTGCCACTTTTTTTCCACTTGTTCTGTAAGATAAGGCCTGGCTTTTTCATAAGAATGTTGATGGAACTTCTCCATATCTGCCTTCGTAAATAACCGTATGACACACTCTGTCAATCTTTGGATCCGTTCTTCTTCCTTCATTTCATCACGGACGGAAATCAGATAGCCATTTTTTCCCTCGTCTATAAAATTAGGGTTTCCATAGCGCACATCAAAGCCTATGATCGGAAGTCCTGATCCTATCGCCTCCATCAGAGACAGGCCGAATCCCTCACTCGTAGATCCTGACAGGTACGCCTCGTATTCTTTATATACCTCATCCATTTTTTTCTGACCGCATAGACGCACATAATCGCCGCAGTTCAGTTTTTGAATCAATTCCTTCAGCCGGGCCTCCTCAGGCCCCTTTCCATAAATGTCCAGTGAAACATCCGGTACCCTCTCTCTGACTGCCGCAACTGCCTTGATAAGCCAGTCCACATGCTTTTCTCCGGAAAGACGTGATGCGGTGACCAAAGAATGCCGGCGTCTTACTTGTTCCGGAATCTTAAGTTCCTCCAGACTTCCCACCGGAATCGTCACGATCCTGGGGCTTACCCCTTTATACTCTTTAAATTGCTTTTTCAGCAAACGGTTCTGCACATCCGTAGAGGTAATATAAAACTTTACGCGTTTGTTTTGAGAAAACATATATTCATAATAGTTATTCCAGCGGACATGATGTTCATCCGTATTCCTCTCATTAAAATGATCTGCATGGATCACAACCCCCAGCCGCGCGGGAGCGGCATTTTGTGCAACGGCCCTGCCTGATTCGATGGATCTGTCAATGATCACAACATCCCGCTTTGTAAGATTTAAACATGACAGCATATATCCGATCAGTTCTCCCTTTGAATAAAGGCATCGATCCGGGAACTGATACATAACCGCATCGCCGTCAATGATTTCTTCATACGCCGTCCCTCCGTCTTCATTAAAAAATCTGCGTTGATACAGATGTCCCTTGTGATCAAGCGGAGCATAATATTCGGAATAGCTCCTGCAATATGTATAATAATCTTTTCGGATCAGACAGCCGTTCGAAATCATCTCCACTCTATGGACGCGGTCCTCTGCGTCATTTACCGTATAAGCTTTATAATAGCAATTGATCCCCGGGAACATATACGTCACTACATTTTTTTCTCTTGAAGCATGATATTTTTTATGCTCAAACGTTTGTTCCAATTGTTCCAGCGTATAAGTTACCGGTGAAATCTTACAATCAGTAAAAAAAGTATAAAGCCAGATGATCTCTGAATCTAAAAAACCGATATTTTCAGTCAGGTGTTCTATATTTTCTTCCGGAAACATATTTGTAAATATAAATTTTGCTTCTTTTCCAATTCTGCGCAGGATCTTCGCCCTGTAAACCTGCGCATATTCTACTCCGCTGCTGGCCCACCCGATCCCTTGGTTAAAATTGTAAATCATACCGCACGCTCCTCATCCCTTCGTTTGTTACAATTCACGGCCTGGAACTATAACCTTTGTTTCTTTGTCTATCTCAGCCACACAGCAGTTCAAATATTGCATCTGCCAGCAGCCTTTTTGTAAAATAATTTTCCCGGATCAAATTAGAAAACAATGCCACATCGCCGGTCATTTTATGGTATTGCGCTTTACTCATATTCTCCACCTTACTCACAGCCTCATCTAAAGAGTCAACGGCCATTCCCAGATTTTTACGGATGATAGTTTCCTTTTCCGCAATTCTATTGTTTACGATCACAGGAAGCCCTGCCGCCAGGTATGCACTGATCTTGTAGTTCGCATTCAGCGCCATATACTCGCTCCAATAATCATGATCCGTCCATACAAGTCCGAATCCTCCGCTTTTTCTGAGCGCGTCTGCCAGAAAAATATCATCGTTGAACCAGCCGAGAAAGCTGATATTCTTGCCCTCTGCCCAGTCTCCCTCCTGAGCTGTCACTCTCAATTCTACCTGATCATATTTCCATTCTTTCACAAACCCAAATTTCCATGATTCCGGATCTCCTGCGAAATGGATTACTTTTCTAAATTCAGGTGTGATCGTCCGGTCAACAGGTACCGGGAAATCCCACATTTTTTGTATGACTGTTTTTTTTACTGTCATTCCATGCGAAGCCAGAAAGTCTGCCATCCCCTGTGAGGGAAGTATCACCGATTCTGCCTGATTCAGGAGCGCGATCTGCCGGCTTAAAAGATAACGATTATTTTCAAACATTAAGGAAGGGATATCGTGAACAAAAATGATCAGCTTCAATCCTTTATATTGCTTCAGCCGATGCACAAAGGCCTCATCAAATCCGGTACTGTTCCATGCCGGATATTGAAAAATAACAACATCTCCGTATCCTACGGAAGCTATGATTCCATCGATGCGCGAATGCAATGTTTCCGGCGAGTCAGAATCCATGTCGTAAGAATAGATTCCCAGCTCTTTGCAGCCCATTGTTTTCGCAGTTTCAGCCGCCCTGTTTTGTGCCTTTAATGCCGTACTCGTAAAACTCTGCCCGTAAATATTTGTAATATGAATGTTCAAGATTCCCCCGCCTTCCCTGTGTTTACGGAAACAATATGTGTAGTTTATTCGATTTGTCTACATAGACATCACTTAACAATATATTTCTCATAGCATTTTCTTTCACGGTCCTTTCCATTTTGCTGAAAGAATCAAATCCGTCGTTTTGATATTCAAACAGCACATTCCTCTGTGCCATGGCTCTGCCGGATACCGCAGACTGCAATTGCTGCAGATAGTCAACCTGTTCCACCCATGCATGATCGACTGCGCTGAGTATCGCGATCCGCATAAATTCATTCATACGCTTCCTGTCCCCAAGCGCATGCTCCTGCTTTTCCAGCCCTCGTTTCACCTTTTCAAGCAGACAAGCTTCCATGCAGGCCTCGTCATGAAGCGAAAGCTCCGTGACATCTTCATCCAAACGGTAGGAAATGTTATCTAAAATGTATCTGTTAAAATCATTTCGGTCGCTGCACATCCCGGAATCCAAAAAGCGCCTTATATTCTCCGCGGCAATTTCCATGATTTTTTCCATCTCCAATTCTCCGCCGTCGAGCAGGTGATTTCTTGTCGCATAGATCAGATCCCTCTGACGCCGGATCACCTTGTCATAATCAACAGAGCGCTTTCGTGACGATATAGAGCTTTCTTCGCTTAATCTTTGCGCCTTTTGAATCATCTTTTTCATTCTGCGTTTACTGATCCGCCTTCCGCCCTCTATATACTTCTCCAGATTTTCCGGTCCATTCTCCTCTACAACTCCATCCTGGAGTGATACAAAAAATTGACTGGTTCCCGCATCTCCTTGTCTTCCGGCCCGGCCCCTCGCCTGACGTTCCGGCCTGACACTTCCCATCCGTCCGATTCCTATCACCGCAAGGCCCCCCAGTTCTTCCACCCCCGGCCCCAGCCTGATATCTGTCCCCCGCCCGGCCATCGCCGTCGCAACCGTCACTGCTTTCCTCTGTCCGGCTTCTTTGATGATTTCCGCCTCCCAGGACGCATTATTTGCGTTCAGTACATTATGCGGGATTTTTTCTTTCACTAAGATCTCCGACATACGCTCCGAGTCTCCGATCGTGGAGACCACGATCAGTACCGGCCTTCCCGCATCATGGATCTCCAAAATTGCTGCTGCCGCCGCCTCAAACTGCTCCTGGGCATTTCGAAAATGACGATCTGGAAGATCTTTTCTTTTTTGCGGACGGTTCGGCGGAACCACCAGTACCTTCGCCCCGTATACACTCCTTAATTCCTCGGGCGCATCCGCCATCGTTCCGCTCATCCCCGCCATTTTGGGAAAAAGCAAAAACAAATTCTGAAATGTGATCGCCGCCATGGATCTGGTTTCCCGAGAAACCCTTAATTTTTCTTTCACTTCAATTGCCTGATGTAGTCCTCCTCTGAGTTTCACTCCCGGCAGCATCCTTCCGGAGCCGCCGTCAAGAAGTATCACTTCTCCTTCATTTGAAACCACATACTCTTTTCCTTTTTGAAACAATACATGTGCCCGAAGGGCCAATATGACATGCCGGTTTATCTCAAAAAATTCCTCACTGTAGAAATTCTCGATCTGGAAAAAAGTTTCTGCATATTTGATTCCTTTCTCTGTAAACCACACTTTATTTTCTTCTTGCAGGTAGTCCACATCTTTGGTAAGCGTGGTGACAAAAAAATCAGCCGTCTCATATAGCCTGGACTGTACTCTTGGGGAGCCTGAGATCACAAGAGGCGTCTGGGCCGAGTCTAAAAGCACAGAATCTGCCTCGTCGATCACCACATAATAAAATTCCCGCAGAAAACGATCGCCTGCCCTGGTCACCAGATTGTTCAGCAGATAATCAAAACCGAGTACACCGTGCGTGGTATACACAATATCTGCCGCATAAATTTTTTTCTTTTCTTCATTCGTAAAACTCTGCTTCGCATTTTCAGGAACTCCCGCCGCCACAGACAGCCCCATAAATCGGTATACTTGTCCCATCTCCTGCGCGTCACGCAGGGCAAGGTAATCATTCGCCGTCACCAAGATCGTGCTCTTTCCGGTCAGAGCGTTAAGATATAAGGGCATGGTCGCTGCCAGTGTCTTTCCCTCGCCTGTACTCATTTCAGCAAGATATCCCTGGTGCAGCGCAATCCCTCCCAGCACTTGTACATCATAAGGCGCGATCCCCAATACCCTGTGATCAGCCTCACATATGGCTGCAAATGCTTCCGGCAAAATATCATCCAGGCTTTTTCCTTCTGCCAGACGCTGCTTGAACTCCACAGTCATGTTTGAAAGTTCTTCATCTGACAGACCTGCCATTTGTTCTCCAAAGCTTCTTACCTTCTTTACGATTTTTTTTAGTCTTTTCAAGTTCCTTTTCCGTCTCATTTTCTATTTCCTGAATCACAATTGACCGAAAGTGAAAATGCGTCATTCCGCCGTTGATCAGCTGCAGCTTATAACTATAAGTCTTAAGCGGACACTGAAACTCCATCACTTTGTCTCTCACAGTAACATATCCGGTCTCTACATCGTACTTGTCATAAAAGACCAGCCGCACAAGCCATGCTTCCTCTTCCGGGCAGTCCACATTGACCGTGATCTGATACCTGTTCTCACCGTCAATGATCGGCAGCGCCGGTTCGATCCTCTGCTTTTGATAATTTGTTTTGGAATACCATTGTTTGATGACTGTCCCTGACGGCATCAGATTGTTTTTAAATTCCACATCATTCATCTTATGGTAATCGATTTCCGAACCATACAAATACGTATCCGAAGAGTATTCGCTCCAGTAAACCGTCCATTTTTGTCCCATCATTTATTTTTTTGTCCTCTCAGGAAAATCTTCGCTTAACATTTTTATAAACTGACTGGAAAACCAGTTTGCCGTTGCCGCCTGCGCATCGCCGTGCCTGCCGTGGAGTCCCCTTCCATACACCTGCACGCCTCCGGAGCGGAGATGGGAAAGCATTTCCTCATATACACCGCTCTCAAAATCATCCTCTATCATATAAGAAATGATAAATTTTGATTTTCCCCAGTCCGCGGAATCAAATTTATTCCAAAACTTGTCATTTACTCTCTTTATAGCTTCCTCACCCGTATCTCCGCCCAGATACCTTAATACGTCCAATGATGTAGGATAACCGCCGGGCCGGGCATATTTCTCATTAGCCGCCACATTGCCAATACCAGCCAGCGGTTTCATCAGCAGCAATGCATGCGGTTTGATATCACAGCCGTAATACATGGAAGCATAAGCCCCCATCGAAAGGCCTGACAAAATCACCTGATCTGACGAAAAGCCCAGCTCTTTCATGTATTTACTGATAGCAGAAAGTACCATTTCTTCGTATTCCTTACTTCCTACATAAAAACTTCCTCCCCTCAGCCGATGCTCTGACAGCAAAAGGAATGGGCAGCCCAGCTTTCTATTTAAATTGTAGCCCTGAAATCGTTCGGGTATCTCCCATCCTGAGAAAAAAACATTAAGCGGTGGTTTCATGTCTCTGGGGTCAAAGTAGCAAAACAACTCTTCCCGGTCAGAAGTCACATACCGCTCTCCGCCCGGCAGAAAGTGCCCATGACTGCCCCGTGAGTTCCTTTTATGCAGCGCTATGATCCGAAGTGTTCCGCTTCCTCTGGCGCAAATGGATACAAACGCCTGCCCGTTTTGTTTACTTTCTACCTGGACTGGCTGCGCTAACTCTGTCTCATCAAACTTCCAGGATTCCGCCGCCTCTGCAAGACTCCCCTCCGCAAATCGAGTGATCTCAAGGCTGATAGACACGGAAGGGTCCTTACGATATTCCAGCCAAAAATCGAGCGCTTGTCCCTGGGGCAGATACACATTATACCGCCAGAAAGCTGCTTGTCCCAACTCCGTCCCAAAGTCCCCTTCCAAAGTCACAGCGTTTTCATCCCACTTCACCTTTCCGGAAAACCCCTGGGCGATCGCCCAATATTTCAGATCCAGCTTTTCACCGTAAGGCTTCGGATAATAGTATTTGGTTTCCTTCAGTAAAAAGTTTTGAATGTTCTTTAACGCAATATGCCGCGCCCTTTTGGAGCAGCAGAGCCAGGACGTCCTGCCTTCTACATTTACGTTCCGGGTAATAAAAAGGGTGTGCGCCTTAACAGCTTGATATAAGAGCGGGACCTCTTCCTCCAAAGGCGATCGGTCCAGAAAAAACAGATCATATTGCTTGTTCGGCACTTTTACAAATTTTTCCATATATTCCAGGGAGACATTCGAGGGAAGTGTATATATATGATTCCAATCCTCATTCCCTAACTGTAGAATATAAATCTGCTCCAACGGAATCCATCACCTCTTTCCACTTCTCAAGCAGCTTCTCTGTCGTATACTCTTTCACCAGCTCGTAAGAACAGATCATCGCCTGATTCCAATTTTTCAATCCGTCTAAATAGTAGTTGACAGCATCTGGCAATTGGTCCATACTCCTCAATACAATCCCATTTCTGCCATGCTCGACAAACTCCGTCTCTGTCCGCACGATTTGAGGAATCCCCATACTGATCGCCGTGATCTGCAGATATAGCTCCGGAATTTCGCGTACATCAACAAGCACTCTCTGCTCCCTCATGCATTTGCTCACAGCCAGTTCGTCTATGCATTGTTCTACAAAAAATCTGACCGGAACGGATTCTTCCAGTTCCAAATCATTTTCCAAAGACTTTTCCTGTTCTTTTTCCGCCGCCCACCCTTCTTCCAGGCCTGCTTTCTGCAGTTCGCCGCGAACCTGCTCCAGGACATTTTGTTTCCTGACATATTCAGCCCTTCTGGTAAAAAGGTAGATCCTGGCGTCTTTGTTTACGAGTAAATATTCCCCTAATGATCGGATCAGATGACTGAATTTCTCTTCTTCCATTCCATCTATTGGAACCAGTATTTTCTGTACATCCAGCTGCTGACTGATCCCTGAGTCTACCCGGGAATCATACGGCGGGATCGCTATGATGTTTTCAATCCGTATTTCGGAATCTTTTTGTATCTTTCTGACATTCTTTTCGGAATCTACAATAACATAGTCTGCCTCTTCTATGATTTTTAAGGAATCCGGATGATCTCCCGCCTGGTATCTGTCCTCGTAAAATGATAAGATCAGCTTTCTGTTTCCCAATACTTTCTTCAAAAGTCCTGCATGTCTCTCATGCATCGCCGCGCAAAACACATCTTGTTTTTTTGTCAGTTCTACATATGATGTCAGCACTTCACAGATCACCTGTTCCATATTTTCATAAGACAGCCTGGAAAATCTTCTGCTCTGCATCTCATTCTGATGCTGCAGCAGATATTCAGGGCATTTTTCATTTATCTGCACATGACCGTCCTTATAAAAGGCCCTCATCTTCCATATTCCTTTTTCTGTCAGATAGTCTTGATGAACCGGTTTCCCATCCTCATAAAGGATGGTGCTTGCTAGAAACCCCCGGTCATCATAGATATTTCGGCGGCTTAATTTCTCATCCTGATACAGATCGATCCGAATCGGGTTTCCGTCTTCGCCGAAATCTATCTGCGCATACTTTTTCTTATGAAGCATGGCGACTACTGCAAACATACTATAGATAAACTCTATCTTCTCCGGCCATTTTAAATTGTGAAAAGACAGTACCGCAGCCTTCTTTCTTGCCACCTCCTGTATCGCGTCAAAACACGACCAATACGGTGCCCGGTATACGCCTTGTCTATGAAGAAAATGACGGAAGTTTGGCGTAAAGCTAAGAAGAATGATATGGTACGGACAGGCGCCGCTCCGATGGAAAAGCTGTATCTGCTTCACCGTATCATCAAACTCTGTATGCATATGCCTGGACCACCAGCTCTGTTCATTTTCACACCACTGGTTCTGCTGATACCAGGCCGGAATAAAATATAACATCTTTTCCTCCAAAGTAACCCAAAATCATCTGCTAAAACAATGGCCGGCAGGAATCATATTTATAAAGTGATACAAGTTCTCTGTAAATCGTACACCAAAAACTGGTCAGCATCATGACAGAAGATGGAAGCATTGTGAGAGTGCTGTCAATATCACCTCTCAGCTGCAAAACCAACGGCACTGCAATACAAACGCCCATAACTGTGGCGCTTAATAAACTGATCCTCCATACCGTTCCCTGCAGATACCGCCTCGTGTCACGGCCTGCGTGAAGATTCACGATACTATCCCCGCTTTTCAGAAACTGTTCCATGATATCCTTCGGGCTGAGCATAAGGAACGAAAAGCCTATTGTAAGCAGATACTCGCATAAAATATAAATCACGATCCCCAGCGGCTTCGACAACGTCAAATTCATCCTCCACCAAAGAATCCCCTCATGATAAGGTAACAAATTTCCCAGCAGGGAAAGCAAAAGCTGCGGCAGCATAAACACTGCCGTAGAAAACATCACCGGCATCACTCCCACCAGATTCAGCTTGATCGCCATATAATTTTTATCCGCATAAATATTATGTATAGATATACGCTGTACCGGAATCCGCTTTTCTGCATTCTCCATGACAAGCGCAATTATCATCACAACCATGGAAATCAACAGCGGAACCGAAAGATTTTCTATACTGTGATGAAGTACAGTCGTTGTGATCCGCTCCAGAATATTGGCCAGCCCCAATACCATCCGTCCCCCAACTCCATACTTTTCATTTCGTTTTGACAGCCACAGGATGACCATGACCCCCGTCACCATTTCCACAATTGCCAGTGTTTTTGCGCCCTGAAGCATTTTCCCTACCACTGAAAATTTTAACTGCGTCACTTGCACCAGTGCCTGCAATATGGCTATCGCAAATGTCATCATAGAAGACATACGATTCATTGTTTTGGGAGAAACTTGTGACTTAGAAAAGAGTTTTCTAATTCCCATAATGACTTGTACCAAGAGTCCAGATATCATAAATGGGAAAATTCCCAGTGCAAAAATAGAATGACGGTAAGCATCACCGCTGATCGTCTGCATCAATACTTCCTCTGCGTTGATTGCTTCATAAGTATAAGCAGATACATCTATTCCGTACAAAGGAACACATTTTCCTAAAATATATACAAGAAGGATCAAACCCGTATACGCAAGCTTGTACTTCATTACTTTCTCTTTTTGTTCTGATCGAGGCAAAATATTTCTCCTGATTTTTATATTAATTACATACTTTTCAAAACTTTATTATATTACTGTCTATCTTTAATCGACGGCCACCCTTTCACAGGTGGCCGCCATGCATTTATTATTGTTTCTCTGACAACTGGTCTTGCAGCTCTTTTATCTCTTTCCCTAACTTGTGCCTTCTTACGAAGAACAAAGCTGCGGCCGCAATGAAAAGTATCAGTGCGGGAATATCCCACCAGCAAAACCCTAATGTCGCGTATTCAAAAAATCCCATAGATGCTTTTTACCTTTCTCCGTCTTCCAGCTTTTTCTTAATGTCCGCAATTTCTTTTTTCTGCTTTCTTGTACTTCCGATGTACGCACCACCCATAATAGCAGCCAAGATCAGCTCAATAAAGTGCAGGATACAATGTCTCACGCTTTCTGCCAGATTCATGTTATCCAATGGGGTCTCCTCATCTGTAATAGATGTCAGCTCGTTTTCGTTCACTGCCTGAACTCCATCATCTGTATCCATAACTGCCAACGGTACTTCCTCGTCTGGCACTGCAACCACCGGTGTCACTGCTGCTACCGGAACTACCGCTGCCGGCGCCCCCGCTGCCGGAGTCTGAACCGGAATTATTACTGTCGGCGCATCCGGTCCTGTCGGTCCGGTCGGGCCAGTCGGATCTTCAGGTGTAGTCGGAACAGCCGGTCCATCTTCTGCCGGCGTAAACGGACTGTCAGCACCAGGGATAGCGTCCCTCCTACTCGTATCGCTCATACTTGCATCGCTCATACTCGTGTCGCTCATACTTGCGTCACTCATACTCATATCGCTCATACTTGCATCACTCATTGAGGCTTCACTCATACTCGCGTCACTCATACTTGCGTCGCTCATACTTGCGTCGCTCATACTTGCATCGCTCATACTCGTGTCGCTCATACTTGCGTCACTCATACTCATATCACTCATACTTGCATCACTCATTGAGGCTTCACTCATACTTGCGTCACTCATACTTGCATCGCTCATACTCATATCGCTCATACTTGCGTCGCTCATACTCACGTCGCTCATACTCGCGTCACTCATACTTGCGTCACTCATACTTGCATCGCTCATACTCATATCGCTCATACTTGCATCGCTCATACTTGTGTCACTCATACTTGCGTCACTCATACTTGCATCGCTCATACTCACGTCGCTCATACTTGCGTCACTCATACTTGCGTCGCTCATACTCGTGTCGCTCATACTTGCATCACTCATTGAGGCTTCACTCATACTTGCATCACTCATTGAGGCTTCACTCATACTCGCGTCACTCATACTTGCATCGCTCATACTTGC
>Ga0137307_101469_pt1 | contig 20686 bp, 20 predicted proteins | sample NAcewD2O_March_2_FD_97180 | JGI IMG/M metagenome (GOLD analysis project Ga0137307, IMG submission 97180) | Mouse cecal microbial communities from Vienna, Austria - N-Acetylglucosamine amended D2O_March | ecosystem: Host-associated > Mammals > Digestive system > Large intestine > Cecum | place... | reverse complement strand
CAATGAAATTAATCTCCCCGATGATAATGGATGTATTACTTCATTTATTTTGTATGCCGTTGTTGAATGGAAAAATGAACTCCATATTGCCCAATTCCCTGAACCATATTTTGCTCCGGTTAAGCGGCGGATTCTGGGCGTGCATTATCTTTGCCTATATTTGCTATTTTGGAATTGCAGGCGTTATGGGCAAACGGTATCTGACGCCATCTGATTAAGAATAGACAAAACAAACATTCCCCGATTACTATTGCTCCCGGTTCTGCCGGGGGCATTTTTTTCAGGTCATATTGCTGCAGGCGATAATCTGTGGAACGATTGGAAAACTGTTTTTTTTATGGCAGATAATTGGTCGATGTCGTATCCTGCGGCGAATAACACCGTCATGCCGCGCCCTTTTGACAAAAAAAGCGGACAATACTTTATATAATGGTTGCTAAAAGGAGGTGACGGACGGGAGGATGGAAACAGAATATATATGAAGTCTACGTTGACAGCCTTTTTTTGGTAAATTTTGTTATGAACCTATATCTTTACACTCTCTTGGCTAAGACAATGAAGCGTACTGCCACGCGCCTTAGGGTCATTGGAGGGAGTGCGGTAGGGGCGGCATTTTTTGTTTTATGGATTTTTTTACCCGGAGTTCCGGCAGCGATAAAGCGGTTTTTAGGTCCGATGGCAATCAGCCTTGCCACAGCCGGGGGTATTCTTCGGTTTAATAGTATAGGGCAGATAGGGAAAGCGGCGGGTTACCTGTCCGTGTATGCTTTCGCTTTTGGTGGAGTTATGAAGTTTTTATTTTCCACGGTGCCATTTTTAAAAGGAAGGCAGGGAGGGATATGGTACATATTGGGGGCAGGGATGCTCGGGTATCAGGCGGTATCATGGTGGATTGGCCAGACCGGGAAAAATCGCCCGGCGGATTTGTATAAGGTCAAATTACGGGGCCGGCTGAACGAAATTGAACTGGATGCGCTGATGGATACCGGGAACAGCCTGCGGGAGCCTATCAGCGGCAGACCGGTATCGGTAGTGGAAGAGGAATGTTTTCAAAAGCTTTTGGGGGCAAAGGAGCCGGAAAAACTGCGTGCAATCCCCTATCATAGCGTAGGTAAGAGCAACGGTATTATGGAGGGGTATGAAATCCCCGAGATTATCATAAAAGGCAGGGAAGAAAGTATACGATGGCAGAAAGTGGTTGTGGGCGTCAGCAGGAATAGGGTGTCTGCAAATGGAAGATATCAAATGATATTGCATCCGGATTTGCTAAATGAGGCAATCCGGAAAAATTTACGGCATATGGAGCCGGAGACAATGAGATTGCAGGAGGGAAAATAAATGATTTTTAAAGTGGCAATACCTGGAAAGGTACAGTTTAAAATAATAAAAAAAGAGCCGAATTTTTTTATGACGAAACAGGGGGACATTCATTACATAGGCGGAACGGAAGTCTTACCGCCGCCGCTTGAAGTTGAGAAAGAAAATGAAGTGATTAATGATTTGGGAACGGAATATGAAGATGAAGCGAAGTCCATACTCATTGAACATAATCTTCGTCTTGTGGTATATATTGCAAAAAAATTCGATAATACAGGGGTGGGCGTAGAAGACTTGATATCCATTGGCACGATAGGGTTAATAAAATCCATTAATACCTTCAACCCCGGGAAGAACATTAAACTGGCAACTTACGCCTCGAGGTGCATTGAGAATGAAATCTTAATGTATTTAAGAAGGAACAATAAGACGAAGCTGGAGGTATCCATAGACGAGCCGCTGAATGTGGACTGGGACGGCAATGAGCTGCTTTTATCGGATATCCTTGGAACGGATGAGGACGTTATCTACCGTGATATTGAAAATGAAGTGGAAAGAAAGCTTTTGCTAAAAGCGATTGATAAATTGTCCGATAGGGAGAAAACAATTATCAACCTCCGTTTCGGCCTGGGAACGCCGGACGGGCAGGAAATGACGCAGAAGGAGGTTGCTACTTTGCTTGGCATATCCCAGTCTTATATTTCAAGGCTGGAGAAGAAGATAATGAAGCGGCTGAAAAGGGAGTTGATTAGGGAGGAGTAAAATACGGAAAAATAGTGTCCGGGGTTGGGATTGTTTGAAAGGCAGTTTTCAGCCCCGGATTTTTATGCTTGCGGAATGTGCCGATGCAGCCAGGGATAAATAAAAAGTGGGGCCATACCCGTATCAGCAGCAAATATCCACGATAATAATATCCGGCCCGATTTTTTTAATGTTTTTGTACGGAATCACATATTCTGGTTCACTGCCGAATAAGGTGGAAAACTTGTTTTTGCCTGGGATAATGACTTTGCAAATCTGCCCGGAGCATTCGTCAAACTCCAAATCCCCGATTTTCCCGAGACATTTGCAATCTTTGAGGTTAATGACTTCCTTGCATTTTAATTCTGAAAAAAGCATAATGCCGCACCTTGCCTGCGTTTATAATAGTATATGCGCGTTCTTTCAAAATTGATTCTTTTGTGCAGAAATGAGGATGTATAATTTTACAGCTTTTGGTGCATCATTTTAGTAGCAGAAAAGTCTGTGAGAAAAATTTTTCCAGAGAAAAAAATGATTGCAGGAGGCGTAAGATGGCACAGGGAAAGGTTGAGATATGCGGGGTAAATACGTCGAAGCTGCCGCTTTTAAAAAATGCGGAGAAAGAAGAGCTGTTTTCGAGGATTGAAGAAGGGGATAAAGATGCCAGGGAACAATATATCGAAGGCAATTTGCGGCTGGTTTTAAGTGTAATCAAACGCTTTTCGTCAAGCAATGAAAATGTGGATGACTTGTTTCAAATCGGCTGTATCGGATTGATAAAAGCGATTGATAATTTTGATTCCTCTTTAAATGTAAAGTTTTCCACTTATGCGGTGCCGATGATTATCGGGGAAATCAGGCGTTTTCTTCGTGACAACAACTCCATCCGCGTGAGCCGGTCATTGAAGGATACGGCATATAAAGCGATTTACGCCAAAGAAAACCTGACCAGAAAAAATCTGAAAGAGCCGACCATCAATGAGATAGCAGCGGAAATCGGCATTTCCAAAGAAGATATCGTTTATGCCCTGGATGCCATCCAAAACCCGATGAGTCTTTATGAGCCGATTTTTACCGACGGTGGGGATACCCTTTACGTCATGGATCAAATCAGCGACAAGAAGAACCGGGAAGAGACATGGGTAGAACACCTTTCTTTAAGCGAGGCGATGAAACGTCTGGACGAGCGGGAACATGAAATTATTACCCTCCGTTTCTTTGAAGGCAAAACCCAAATGGAAGTGGCGGAAATCATAGGTATTTCCCAGGCGCAAGTATCCAGACTGGAAAAAAATGCCCTGCGTACCATGAAAAACTATTTGACGGCATAAGCAATCCGCTTTAATCATATGGTAAAAACATGGTAAAATTTTTGATGCCGTTTGGGGCATAAAAAGATGGCTTTTTTAGGATTCTTTTATTGCCCCATCTCCTATAATTTGATACAATCTAAGCAAATATGTAAACTCAAAGGAGAGCAGGCAAAATGATAAACGAAAAATTGAAAAATATGAGGATTAAACAGAAAATTATGATTATCTTTTCGATACTGCTTGGAGTATATATTATTGCGGTATTGATTGGAGTCATTGGGCTGAGTGTGATGGGGGAAAGCCCGACGGCCAGAATGGTTGCGCTGGTTTTGCTGATTGTGGTTGCTGTTGTAAACCTGATATTGGTATTTAAGCTGGGCGGCGCAGTAGTCTTGTCTTTAGTCGGCCCTGTAAAGGAGCTGGAAGAGGCTTCAAAGAAAATGGCGGTAGGGGATTTCAGCGGAGCTGTTACATATCATTCGGAGGATGAACTGGGGGAACTGGCGGATTGTTTCCGCGCAACGGGCGGTACATTAAAAGTGATTGTAGATGATTTGTATCATATGATTTCGGAGTTCACCAAAGGGAACTTTGATGTCAGGTCAAATTGTAGGGATAAGTATGTGGGCGATTATGCGCCATTGCTTGTCCAGCTTAGGGAAATGGTGATAACGATTAGCGAAGTATTGGGGAATATCCAGGGTGCGTCCGACCAGGTAGCTGCAGGGTCTGCCGAATTGGCGAAAAGCGCGCAAGGGCTGGCAGAAGGGGCTGCGGAGCAGGCGGATTCTGTAGAAGAGCTTTTGGAAACCGTGACGGAAGTGACCAGTCAGGTGGAGGAAACCAGCCTTACGGTAGACCGCCTGCATGACAGCGCGAAGAGTGTGGGGATGGAAGCGAGAAAAACAAAAGAGATGATGACAAAGCTAACGGAGGCTATGGATTCCATTAAGTCCACTTCTCAGGAAATTGGCAATATCATAGCGGATATTGAAGACATCGCATCGCAGACAAACCTGCTGTCTTTGAATGCTGCAATTGAAGCGGCAAGGGCAGGGGAAGCGGGCAAAGGTTTTGCCGTGGTGGCGGAGCAGATACGGAAATTGGCGGAAGACAGCGCCCAGTCCGCAGTGAAGACGAAACGTCTGATTGAAACTTCCTTACAGGAAGTGATGAACGGGAACGATATAACGATAGAGACAGCGGAAGTGACAAACAAATCAATGGAAAGGCTGGAACAGGTATTGATTGCGGTTGGGGAAATCCGGATGGCATCGGATAAAGAAGCCGTTTCCATAAAGGGGATAGAAAAAAGTGTGGAACGTATTTCGGTCGTAGTAGGGAATAATTCGGCGGTAGCAGAGGAAACATCGGCTACCAGCGAGGAACTTTCAGCCCAGGCAGTGACCTTGAACGAACAGGTGGAAAAATTCAATTTGCGCCGTTAGAAAGTGGAAATGCAGGCGTTGGGAAAACGGATAAAATAAGGAGGACGTAGGTATGAAATGTCCATTTTGCGGTCATGACAACACAAGAGTAATTGATTCCAGACCGGCGGAGGATAATAATTCGATTAGGCGCCGTCGGGTATGCGATGAATGTGACAAGAGGTTTACCACTTATGAGAAAATTGAAACAATTCCGTTGATTATCATTAAAAAAGATAACAACAGGGAGACATATGACCGTTCAAAAATTGAGGCGGGCGTGCTGCGTGCCTGCCATAAGCGTCCGGTCAGCGCCGGTCAGCTTGAGCGGCTGGTGGAAGAAGTGGAGACGGAAATCTTCAATATGGAAGAGAAGGAAATATCCACACAGGATATTGGCGAATTGGTGATGAATAAGTTGAAAGATGTGGACGCGGTGGCCTATGTAAGGTTTGCTTCGGTATACAGGGAATTTAAGGATATTAATACGTTCATGGATGAACTGAAAAAAGTATTAGACAACAATTGATGCCTCAATTGGGAAAATGATAGGAGAAGTTATGCTGCAAAGGTTTTACCCGGATGCTTATGTGGATTCGGCTTACGGGATTGATTATGAGAAGCTTTACGGGGAAGGATACAGGGGGATTATTTTTGATGTCGATAATACTCTGGTTCCCCACGGGGCGCCGGCGGACGGCAGGAGTATAGAGCTGTTTAGCCGGCTAAAGGCATTGGGATATGGGATTATGCTGCTTTCCAACAATAAAGAGCCGCGGGTAAAAATGTTTAACGATGCGGTGGGGGCAGCATATATATTTAAGGCGGGGAAACCTGCCGTGGGCAATTATAAGAAAGCGATGGAGAAGATGGGTACGGATAGGGGGAATACCTTGTTTGTAGGCGACCAGCTTTTTACGGACATCTGGGGGGCGAAAAAAGCGGGGATACGGACTTTTTTGGTAAAGCCTATCCATCCGAAAGAAGAAATACAGATTGTCCTTAAGCGGTATTTGGAAAAGATTGTTTTATATTTTTACTGCCGCAGCCGGAAAGGATAGGGGTATGGCGAAGGACGGAAGGGATGTAGAGAAGATGCAGCAGATAGACGGACGTACGAGGCTGTGCGGATTGATAGGGAACCCGGTGGAGCATACGATGTCTCCGGTGATTCATAATACATTGGCCAAAATGGAAGGAAGGAATCTGGCTTATGTGCCTTTTCTGGTGGAGAAAGACCAGGTAAGGAAGGCGGTGGAAGGCGCCTTTGCATTGGATGTGCTTGGGCTGAACGTGACAGTTCCTTATAAAAGCGAGGTGATGGAGTACCTTGTGGGGATAGACGGGATGGCGGAAAAAATAGGGGCGGTCAATACGTTGGTACGCACGGAGCATGGGTATAAGGGATACAATACGGATTTGATGGGACTTTACCGGGCGATGTGCAGTGAAGGCATACGGATAGAAGGCGAGGAAATCCTCATACTTGGAGCGGGCGGCGCGGCGCGGGCGGCGGTTTTTTTATGCGTTTCCAAAGGGGCGGCAAAAGTATATATTCTGAACCGTACGGTAGAAAAAGCGCAGGCGGTGGCAGAAGAGGCGAACCGGATATTCGGAACGGAATGCGTGGAGGCGATGCCCATAGACGGCTATCAGAGACTGCCTGAAGGGAAAAAATATTTGGCGGTCCAGGCCACCAGCGTAGGGCTTTTCCCCAATGTAGAGGAAGCGGCAATTTTGGACAGGGCATTTTATGAACGGGTACATACGGGGTTTGACTTGGTTTACAGGCCAAGCAGCACAAAATTCATGAGGATGGTAAAGGATGCAGGGGGAAAAGCTTATCATGGGCTGAAGATGCTTCTCTACCAGGGGATTGCTGCTTATGAGCTGTGGAACAGCGTATCAGTGTCTGAGGAGGATGCGCTTATGGTATACGGCAGGATGAAGGAAGCGATGGGAATAGAAGAATGAAAAATATAATTTTAACTGGTTTTATGGGTTGTGGGAAAACAAGCGTAGGAATCCGGCTTTCTTACCGGGTACGCCGGACAATGACTGATACGGACCGGAAGATAGAGCGATTATACCGTATGAGCGTGTCGGAAATTTTTGAAAAGATGGGGGAGGAAGCGTTCCGTGACATGGAAACGCACTGTTTGGAGAAGCTTTTGGATGAACCACAGGGACAGATTATCGCGGTGGGAGGCGGGCTGCCCATACGCAGCCGCAACAGGGAGCTTTTGAAACGGCTTGGATGGGTTGTTTATCTTAGGGTAAAACCGGAAACAATCTGCAGCCGTCTGGCGACGGATACGACAAGACCGCTTTTGCAGGGAGAGGACAGGGAAGAAAAAGTAAGGGCGCTGATGAGCGCGAGGGGCTCTTTTTACGAAAGCGCAGCGGACATTATGATTGACGTGGACGGAAAAACCGTTGATGAAATTGTAGATGAGATTGTAGGGAACATAGAAGGGGGCGACGGCAATTATGAAACTATTGGTGATTAACGGGCCAAATATTAATTTTCTCGGCATCCGGGAAAAGAGCGTGTATGGAACGGAGGACTACGATTATTTATTAAAAATGATAGCAAAGAAAGGGGAAGAGGCAGGATGTGCCATAGAAGTATTTCAAAGCAATCATGAAGGGGCGATAATTGACCGCATTCAGGATGCTTATTTCGACGGTACGGAAGGCATTGTCATCAATCCGGGGGCATATACCCATTACAGCTACGCCATCCGGGACGCGCTGGCAAGTATTGATATTCCTAAGGTAGAAATCCACATTTCGGATATTACGCAAAGGGAGGAGTTCCGGAAAGTTTCCGTAACTGCCCCGGTTTGCGATAAACAGATTTATGGGCATGGACTGGATGGATATTTGGAAGCAATTGATTTTTGTTTGAAAAAGTAGTTGAAATATGAATGTTTTTAGTATAAACTAGTAAAGAATTATAACGTGAAAATTTTAGGAGGAATATTTTATGATTTCTGCAGGCGATTTCAGAAATGGTATTACTATCGAGTTAGATAATAATATATACCAGATTATTGAGTTCCAGCATGTAAAACCGGGCAAAGGTGCAGCATTTGTAAGGACTAAGTTAAAGAATGTCAAGAGCGGCGGTGTGGTTGAAAAGACGTTCCGTCCTACCGAAAAATGCCCGCAAGCACGTATTGATAGAAAAGATATGCAGTATTTATATTCGGACGGCGATTTATTCCATTTTATGGACGTTGAGAATTATGAGCAGATTGCATTGAATGCGGATGCTGTCGGCGATACTCTAAAGTTTGTAAAAGAAAATGAAATGGTAAAAGTATGTTCCCATAACGGTAATGTATTTGCCATTGAACCGCCGCTGTTTGTAGAACTGGAGATTACGGACACGGAACCTGGGTTTAAAGGGGATACCGCGACAGGGGCAACCAAGCCTGCCGTTGTGGAAACAGGGGCTACGGTATATGTGCCTTTATTTGTAAATCAGGGCGATGTAATCAAAATCGACACCAGGACAGGGGAGTACCTCTCCAGAGTTTAGTCCGGGTGGCTATCAAAGACATAGGACATGCCTGCAAAGGCTGCCCTTCGTTTGGCTTATAAGACAATGGATGTGTTTCCGTTGTCTTTTTGTTTTTTATGAACAGCCCCGCGCAGAGGAACTATGCCGCTATGCAGCGGACAGGGCGCGCAGCGAGTAGAGGAACTATGCCGCTATAAGGCACACGGGGCGCAGCGAGCAGGGGACGATGAATCCCCTCTGAACGATTACATGTCTCTGCGCAGCGGAAGTATGCCATGAAAGTGGTATATGGGGGCGTGGCGGGCAGAGGAAGCCTTTCCAGGATTGCACACGGGCGTCCGAAGAAAGGCGTAGGCAAAGCTGACGGGAACTTATGAATGCTACGTACAAAAAGAGCCGTTGGCATAGCTACAGAATCAAAGGATAAATTGTAAAACAAATCGGAAGGCATATTACAAAGCAAATTGCAGAGCAAGTCATAAAGCAAATCGAAAAGCATGTCGCAAAGCAAATTATAAGGAAAACCACAAGATAAAGTGCAAAGAAAATCACAGGATGAATCATAAAGCAAATTGCAGGGTGAATCACAAAGCAAGTCGCAGGGTGAATCATAAAACAAATCAAAAAGCATATCACAGAACAAATGATAGGGCAAATCAAAAAGCAAATCACAAGGCATATCGCCTGAAATTCAAAGAGGAAAAAGAGAGGTAAAATGAAATGGAAATTATGGAATTTTGTCAGAAGGTGAAAAGGAATCTTATGAAAGATATGGAAGAGGGGGTTAAGGTGTCGGTGAAGCAGGTTACGAAAAATAACGGAGTCATGTTGCATAGTGTTACGGTATCCAGAAGAGGGACGAATATTTCACCGAATATATATTTGGACGGGCTGTATGCCGCCTATGAACAGGGGGAGACATTTCATCGGGTAATGGGGGAAGTGCGCCGGATTTATGAAGAAAGTAAAGTGGAAACGAGCATAGATATGGGGTTCTTTCTGGATTACGAGAAAATGAAAGAGAAGGTGGTATATAAAGTTATCGGTTATGAAAGGAACAAAGAATTATTGAGCAAAATCCCGCACATACTTTTCCTGGACATGGCGCTTGTATTCTATTGCCATGCGCCACAGAAGGAACTTGGCTGCGCTACCATCCTTATTTATAACAGCCATTTGAAAATGTGGGGGATATCGAAGGAGCATTTATATTGGGATGCCAGAAAAAATGCGCAGTCCATTCTTCCTGCAAAAATACTTTCTATGGAAGAAATTATGAAAGCGGTTTTTCTTTCGGACCTTATACAAGAAGACCCGGAGGAAGAAATGGAAGGGAATGAGGAAAGGCGGAAGGAAAGCAGCCGGATGTATGTGCTTGGAAACGAGCGGAAACTTTTTGGCGCAGCGGCTATGTTTTATGATGGTGTTTTAGAAGAATTTTCCGATAAAATAAAAAAGAGTTTTTTCATATTGCCCAGTTCAGTACACGAAGTAATCTTGCTTCCGGACGATGGAATTCGGAAGGCGGAAGACTTATGGGAAATGGTATGTGAAATTAATGCTACACAGGTAGAGCCGGAAGAGGTTCTGACAAATGCGGTCTACTATTTTTCAATTAAATGTAAAAAAATCAAAAAATTGTTTTAAATGTTCACAAAAACAACACTAGACAATATGGATTGATTGTGATATTATAATCAGAGTGATGTAACAAATTTGTAATATATTGAAATTTGTAATATACGGAATATGTAATTTTCTTATGCACTCGTAGTCTAATGGATAGAACGGAGGCCTCCGACGCCTTTAATGCAGGTTCGATTCCTGCCGGGTGCATTACATCACTCTGAAAATAATTCAGTCAGATTATAGTAGATTGTGCCGGAACATGAGTATGCCGCAGGATTTTGGATTCTTGGAATCACCGATGGGATATGCGCATGGAAAAGCATTTGACCGGTTGCAGGATATATGGCAGCCGGTTTGCAGTTGAGAGAAAGGATATTTTTATATATGGGAAAACGAAGAAAGTCATCTTTGGACAGAGGCCTTGGGGATAGATTAGAAGATATGCGGGAATGGGTGTCGGATCATACAAAGATTGTGATGCCCATCGTTCTTTTAATATGCGTATTGGTAACGGTTTTTGTTGCAGTCAATGCAAACCGGAAAGCGGCAGAGGAAGTGGAAGCCCAGATGGTCGGTATTGATATGGACGCTTTACCGGGTGCTACGGGCACCGAGGAAGCGGCAGGCGAGGAGAGTATCCCCCAGTTGGAGCTGGAAATAAATGCCTATCCGGCGGTTAATACTTTGGTTAGCGAATATTATACCGCAATGGCGGAAGGGAATATTGAAGCCATTGAATCCATGAACGCTTATGTGGAAGATAAGGAAAAAATCAGGATTCGGGAAATGAGCAAATATGTAGATTCCTATCAGAATCTGGATGTCTATACGAAGCTTGGGCCTGTAGAAGGGTCTTATCTGGTTTATGTTTATTCTAAAGTGAAATTCACAGAGTATGATAAACTGGTGCCGGGTATGAAGGCTTTCTATGTTTGCACGGACGAAGAAGGCAAGTGCTATATCAATGGTGGGGAAGCAAATTCGGTAGTGACTAATTATATCCGTGAAATCTCTTTGCAGGACGATATGGTGGATTTGAACAATAAAGCAGTTGCTGAATACAACGAACTGTTGGAAAGCGATGAAGAATTAAATGCATTTCTTGCGGATTTGTCAAGCCGTATTGATGCTTCCGTAGGGGAAATCCTGGCAAAAGAAGAAGCAGAAGCCCAGGAACAGGCAGCAGCGGAAGCGGCGGCAGCAGAACAAGAAGCAGCAGCGGCAGAACAGGAAATGGCAGCGGCGGAAGGAACCGGGGAGACGGCTGTTACGGTTAAAACCGTGCGTGCTACAGATGTAGTAAATATCAGGAGTTCGGACAGCGAGACGGCTGACAAGCTGGGCAAGGCGCAGATAGATGATGAATTTACTCTTTTGGAAGAAAGAGGAAACGGATGGAGCAAGATTAGCTTTGAAGGAAAAGATGCTTTTATTAAGAGCGAATTTTTAGAAGTGGTTTCGGAAGAGACCGTGACGCAGACGGTAGAACAGGCAGACGCTACGGAAGCGGTAGCAGAGAATACGGACACTGAGACAGAGAATACGAATACTGAGACAGCAGGAAACGGAAATAACAATACCGAGGCAGTGCAGACAGTCACCGTAGTGGAAAATGTGAATGTCAGAAAATCCGCAAGCGAAAACGGGGAAAAACTGGGATTGGCATATGTAGGGGAAAAGCTGGAGCTTTTGATGAAACAGGCAGACGGTTGGACCAGGGTAAAATATAACGGACAGACGGCATACGTAAAATCGGATTATGTGGAATAGGCGGTGGTTTGATGTTAAGCAATAAGCTTAATGTGGCGATTATGGGCGCCGGTAATATCGGCGGCATTATGGCGGACACCCTGAATAAGATGAAAAATGTCAGGTGCTATGCGATAGGTTCAAGGAGTAAAGAAAAAGCGGAAAGCTTTGCCAAAAAACATGGGTGTAAAAAGGCTTATGGTTCCTATGAACAGTTGGCGGCAGACAAAAAAGTGGATTTGGTTTATATAGCCACTCCACATTCCGAACATTATGAACATGCAAAACTTTGCATCGAACATGGAAAGCCGGTATTATGTGAAAAAGCATTTACTGCCAATGCGGCGCAAGCAGAAGATTTGCTTGCATTTGCAAAAGAGCGGAATGTATTGATTACGGAAGCCATATGGACAAGATATATGCCAATGCTTCAAACGATAAAAGATGTACTGGACAGTGGGGCAATCGGTGTGCCGACGATGCTGACGGCGAACTTAGGATATGCCATTAATGGAGTTGCCAGATTAAATGACCCGGCTTTAGCTGGGGGCGCGCTGCTGGATGTGGGGGTTTACGCACTGAACTTTGCGTCTATGATATTTAGTTCAGCGGTGGAAAAGATGACGTCGGTATGCACCTATACAAAAACAGGGGTGGACGAACAAAACAGTATTACGTTGGTTTTTGAAGGCGGCAGAATGGCAGTGCTGAACAGTTCCATGCTTTCCATAAGCGATAGGAAAGGGATTATTTATGGCACAAAAGGCTTTGCCGTAGTGGAGAATATCAATAATTTTGAGAGCATCACTGTATATGGTTCGGATTATAAGAAAAGAGCAAGATATGAAAGGCCGAAACAAATATCGGGTTATGAATATGAAGTAGAGGCATGCGCCGAGGCATTGCAAAAGGGCTTGCTGGAATGCCCTCAAATGCCCCATACGGAGACTATACGTATCATGCGGATGATGGATAGTCTGAGGGAAGAATGGGGAATTAAATTTCCTTTTGAATAAAAACCTTTTGAATTAAAATAAGAAAGGGAATGCATAGAGCCGGTTGAAAAGGGCAAAATAGAGGTATGAGCATGATATATGCTTATACCTTTTTTGCACCTAACACAGCTGTGCTTTGGGGCATGTGTGCGGGAAGGAAAAGGGAAGACTATATTTTGGGGTTTGGAAGGAGGCTGGCATGAAAAGAGATGATGCGGAAATCTTAAGGGAAGTGCAGAAGAATACGGAAATGGCAATGAAAGCGATAGATACTATCAGCGACAAAGTATATGATGATGACTTGGCAGTGCAGCTTTCAAAGCAGACGTTAAAATATTCGGAAATCCATAATAAGGCGTTGGACAGGATATTGGAAGGGAAAGCGGAGCCATACCGCACAAACAATGTCAGCCAGATGATGCTGGTAGGCGGGATTCATTCTAACACGTTGTTCAATACAAGCACCAGCCATATTGCAGAATTGATGATTCAGGGAAGCAACAGAGGGATTACCGATATGTGTAAATCGTTGAACCACCATGAGAGGGCGGAACATACATCTTTGGAGATTGCCAAGGAATTGATGGACTTTGAAGAGAAGAATATTGAACGGTTAAAAAAGTATTTATAATTGTATACGTGTATTATTGTACAATTTGTATAAAAAGAAAAGGATATTTCTAACAAAACTTTTACAGTTTAATATCCTAAAGTGTCTTGTACAATCGAAAATGGCATTATATAATAATACATGGGCAAAGGAGTCATGGCGCGGGGGATTGTCCTCATGCGCCTTTGTTGCTTTATAGGAACAGGGTGTCGAAGTGGGTGTCCGGCAGTATTGGGCATCGTTTGAAGCCCTAACTTTATAGATAAGGAAAAAGGAGGATATGTAAATGTCATATGTAGATGAGGTTTTTGATTTAGTGGTGGCAAAGAACCCGGCGCAGCCGGAGTTCCATCAGGCGGTAAAGGAAGTTTTGGAGTCTTTGCGCGTGGTTATCGAAGCGAATGAAGATGCATATAGGAAGGATGCACTGTTAGAGCGGCTGGTAACTCCGGAGAGGGTAGTTATGTTCCGCGTTCCCTGGGTGGATGATAAAGGGCAGGTACAGGTAAACAATGGTTTCCGTGTGCAGTTTAACAGTGCTATTGGGCCCTATAAGGGAGGCTTAAGGTTCCATCCTTCTGTAAACCTTGGCATTATCAAATTTTTAGGTTTTGAGCAGATTTTCAAAAATTCCCTGACAGGTCTCCCGATTGGTGGCGGCAAAGGTGGCTGCGATTTTGACCCGAAGGGTAAATCCGACAGGGAAGTGATGGCGTTCTGCCAGAGCTTTATGACAGAGCTTTGCAGGCATATCGGTCCGGATACGGATGTGCCTGCCGGGGATATCGGCGTAGGCGGCAGGGAAATTGGTTATATGTACGGGCAGTATAAGAGGATACGCAACCGCTATGAAGGCGTGTTGACCGGAAAGGGGCTTACATACGGGGGCTCCCTTGCCAGAACACAGGCTACAGGCTACGGTTTATTATATTTGACGGAAGAAATGCTAAAATGCAACGGCAAAGATATTGCAGGCAAAACGATTGCCGTATCCGGAGCAGGCAATGTGGCTATTTATGCTATTGAGAAAGCACAGCAGCTTGGCGGCAAACCGGTAACATGTTCCGATTCTACCGGATGGGTTTATGATGCGGAAGGGATTGACGTTGCGTTATTGAAAGAAATTAAGGAAGTAAAACGTGCAAGGCTGACGGAATATGCAGCAGCAAGACCGAGTGCGGAATATCATGAAGTGGGTGGCGCTAAAGTATGGAGCGTAAAATGCGACATCGCCCTTCCTTGTGCAACACAGAATGAGTTGGATTTGGAAGATGCAAAAGCATTGGTGGCAAATGGATGTTTTGCAGTGGCAGAAGGGGCAAATATGCCTACTACACTGGAAGCTACCGAATATTTGCAGAAAAACGGTGTATTATTCTGTCCGGGCAAAGCTTCCAATGCTGGCGGCGTAGCAACATCGGCCCTTGAAATGAGCCAGAACAGCGAAAGGTTGAGTTGGACTTTTGAAGAGGTGGATGCAAAGCTGAAAAATATTATGGTAAATATTTTCCATAACCTTGACGAGGCTTCCAAAAAATACGGCATGGAAGGCAATTATGTGGCAGGAGCGAACATCGCAGGCTTTTTGAAGGTGGCTGAAGCCATGACTGCACAGGGGATTGTTTAATCAAGGAACTCTAAGAAGATAGTCTATATGGATAAGTCCTGTAAACTTAAAGTTTATAGGACTTTTTCCATATAATAAGACCTGGATACTCAAAAGTCCTGCCAGGCTCTATCAGGCTCTGCCTGATGTCATCGACTGACAGAGCTTGGCAGGGCTTTTGAGTATCCGGATTATAATAGGGAATTATGCCATGACTTCCTGCAAAAGCGGGCGGAGTATGGCATGTGAGGAAGCAAAAAAATATTGAAGGAGGAGGGCAAATAGAATGTTTGGACATTTAGGGTTTTCCTATGTAGGAACAGCATTTATGCTTATGCTGTTGATTCCCAATTTAATATGGATGAAAAAGCAGCCGCAGGGGTATAGTGCAAAAGGGGAAAATAGAATCTTATCCGTGTTGGAACGAATGGGGGAAATATTTGTTACCTGCTGTGCCCTTCTATGTGCAGACTTTAATTTAAAAGAGTGGTCGGTATGGTCGTTGTGGCTTGTTCTTGCATTTGTTCTAATGATAATGTATGAAATCTGGTGGATAAGGTATTTTAAAAGTGCCCGGAAGTTGGCTGATTTTTACAGCAGCTTTTTGTTTGTTCCGGTGGCTGGCGCGACGCTGCCGGTAATTGCATTTTTTTTGCTTGGTATCTACGGAAAAGTGGTATGGATGCTATTGGCAAGTACCATTTTGGGGATAGGGCACATTGGGATTCATTTACAGCATCGTAAAGAAATAAATGCATAAAGGGGCAACGCAGCTTAATGAACGGACACAACGCTGAAAGAAGAAGGTACATAAGGCTTGCCTATATGTTGCATATATCATATGATATATTTATCAAACGGAATGCGTATTGAATGATATACCTATCAATTAATAAACTGTCGTATGATTTGATAGTATGGAGTAAAAAAGCATAATCCCCGGTAATCTGCCTATACTGAAAATAGGCTGCGGTTTGGATATCCATTTACATGGACAGAAACAGCCTTAAAAAGCAGGACAGGCAGGAACAGAAGTGGGAATAGAAGGTTATTGCTTTATCGCAGGCATGGGAGCTATACTGGTGTGCCTGCCGGCATTAGGTATATGGAGCAATTGGAAGAAGAGATGAAAAAATATGATATGCTTAACGATTCTTATATTTTTATAATTTAAGCAAGAAGAATATTTTTCTGTTGAAAATTGAGAGGGCTGAAAATATAGTATATCGCGGAACTTAATAGTGGCTGTTTATATGATAAAAAGCAATTATCACACTGCGGTGGAGGGGGGAGTATGTCGCTGCTGCGACCCGCGGCAGGCGGAGAATCCTGCAAGCAGGATTCTTTTTTTCCTTATAGGAAAGTCCTTCGTCAGAAGGACGTAAATTGATGAAGTGTCGAAGACATTTTTTTAAAATACATAAAATGAGGATATGGTGCCAAGCAATAGGGCGAAGAAAGTAGGTATCGGTATTTAGCAATCGGAATTTGAGGGAACGGGGTATTGAATATGTTAAAACACAAAATGTATATAATAAGTATGGCCGCCATATGTTTATTGATCGGTTGCGGAAATAGTAATATAGAACAGAATGACGGTGGGATACAAGATGGTATTAACTTTTCAGAGTACAGCGGTTATTGGTCTTATGAGGGAAAAACACATGAACAGATTTTAGCCGAAGGAGGAATTGGATTATCCTGTACGATTACGGGGAACAATCAATTTTCGGGGTTACTTTTTTCGCAGCAGGAAATAACAGGACGGCTGGCATCAATTGGGGATATTAGTGGGAAAATAGAACAGGCAGAATTATATTTTGATTATACGGATGATGAATGGGGAAACAGCGGAACATTACATATCCAATTTCTAGGTGACAGCATACATGTAGAGGTACTGAACGATAAAAATGCGGATAACGACAGCGATTACGGCATTGGCGGCTCTTTTGAGTTAATAAGGGAAAATGAAGATATTGCAGGAAATGAAGTTTTAGGAAATAACGTTGCAAAGAATGAAGTTGCAGAAGATGATGCTGTGGGGAATGAAGTTGCGGGGAATGAGATTGCAGAGGATGAAGCTGTGGGTAATGGAGTTGCGGGGAATAGAGCTGCAGGGAACGAAATTGTAGGAAATGAGATTGCAGAGGATGAAGTTGCGGGGAAGGAAACGGCATGGAATAATTCTGTAGAGAATGAGGTTGCGGAAAATAACACTGTAGAAAATAACATTATAGAGAATAACACTGTTGCTGCTTCAAGTTATAATTCGTCATGGACAGAAGAAGAAATGATAAGTGCAATCAATGAAAGAAGCCAATATTATAAAGCCAGCGCTTATTATTTTGAAATAATTGATTATTGGGAAAATGTCAGGGAAGTACGGGATATTTCAAATGTGGTTGAACCGCTGTTTGAAACGGACAGGAAATACTATACAAAAGAGGAATTTGAAAGTGAGCCAATGCTGGTAATCCATTTGGCCAAAAATGAAATATATGCAAGGCATGGATATATATTTGCAAATAAAGATTTATACAATTATTTTATGGGGTGCATTTGGTATAGCCCAACTTGTGATAGTGCAAATTTTGACGATAGTATATTCAATAAATATGAGAAGGCAAATCTTGAAATTTTGAAAAGTTTAGATACTTATTAAAAAATAGATTATCGGTTGATATATGGAGCGGAAACGTATAGAATAGTATATAATATAAGATACGCAATAGAGCCACATAGAAATGGGGTTGAAGATGAAAGTACATGAAAGTGCATATATAGCGGATGGGGCTGTTGTCCTTGGAGATGTTTTTATCGGGGAAGAGAGCAGCGTTTGGTTCCATACGACCATAAGGGCGGACAGAGGGGAAATCAGGATAGGGAAAGGGAGCAATATTCAGGACAATACAGTGGTGCATGTGGATGAAGGGTTCCCAGTGCATATTGGCGATTATGTGACGGTAGGGCATGGGGCAGTCCTTCATGGCTGTAAAATTGAGGATAATACGCTGGTTGGAATGGGGGCGATTATTTTAAACGGAGCAAAAATAGGGAGAAATTGCATCGTCGGTGCAGGGGCATTGGTTACCCAGAATATGATTGTACCGGACAACTCCTTAGTCATCGGTGCCCCAGCGAAAGCGGTGAGGCAGATAACGGGGCAAGAGGCGGAATCTAACCTGTTTAATGCAAAGGAATATATAAAAGAGAGCAGAAAATATAAAGAAGGAGGAATATAAAATGGATTTTTTTGAAAGAGTAGGAGAGACGATTACGGCTAAGGGCAAGGATGTAGCGGATAAAGCGAAAGACCTTGCGGAAATCGCCAGCTTGAGGAGCCAGATTAGCACATGTGAAGAGGTGATGAAAAAAAATTATCTGGAAATCGGGAAACTGTACTATGAGCAGTTCAAGGAAGCGGAATACAATGATTTCATAGAGCAGTGTACCGCAATTACAAACGCAAAAAATGGCGTAGAGGCTTTGGAAGAGAAGATTAGGGAGATTAAAGGGGTATAGGTTTTTCCCAGCGGACAAATATGGAAATCAAGAAGTAAAAAGGAGTTGGCACTGAATTATCAGTACCAACTCTTCTTTTTTTGCGCAGCCCTGTGCGGAGGAAATGTCGCTATGTGTCGCACGGAACGAACCGGGCAGAGGAAGATGACTCTTCTCTACTCGATTGATTGTCCATTGAATATCAGTTGAATATAAATGCCGGAAAGGCTGGCCTTTTTTATTGGGCAGGAGGCTGTTGTTCGGCTGCCTGTTGTTGTTGCTGGGCTTCCAGTGCTGCCTGCTGTTGTGCAAGAATATCGCGTTGGATAATTTCATTGCGCTGTTGTTCCTGAATCGCTTCCCACCCCGGTGTAGCGAAGAAATCCGCATTATGAGGACAGGAGTTGGTCTGGTTGGCAGGTACGGGAACCGTGGATACGGAACCGTCCGGGTTAACAACCTGAGTGGTAGTGGAAGAACCGCTTTGCAACGATACATCCTCTACCGGTGTAAGGGTCAGCACGCCTTCTATCTTAAACGGACAAAGCTCGCAAGCCGGCATACCGTTATACTGGCAAATAGCTCCCTGATAGTGGACATCACAGCTTTCCGCGGGCACTGTACCGTCGGCAAAGTATTCCGTAGCCAGCGTACCCTGCGTATCGCATAAACCGGGGATAGGAAGCTTCCCGGACTTCGAGCATACGGTAGCCGTTATAATGCCCGAAGGAACAGAAAACGGTTCGTTGGGCAACTCCGCATGGATTTGTGACATGACGGCACGCCATAGCTTTTTGGCAAGGTTCCGTTCATCACCTTTTGCCAGTTTTTCGTTATTATCATAACCGGTCCATGTGGTGGCGGTATAGTAAGGGGTATAACCTGCAAACCATACATCGTTGTAGTCTGAGGTGGTACCTGTCTTTCCGGCAATAGCCATGCCGCCAAAGTTAACGGAACCACCGGTACCTTTTGTAACAACATCCACCATTGCATCTGTTAAGAGGAATGCGGTAGTTTCCTTGATGACCTGTTTGGTTTCCGACTCGGTATTATCGAGGATGATATTGCCGTCATGGTCTACCACAGTATTATAAAGTTTCGGTTTAATATAAGTTCCATGATTTGCTATCGTAGCATAAGCCGCATTCAGTTCTTCATTGGTGACGCCGTCGGTAATGCCGCCCAAAGCCAACGACTGCTGGATGTCAGTATAAATCTTCCCATTGATTTCTTTGGATTCCACTAAAGTAGTGAAGCCAAAGTTCTGCAAATAGTCAAAACCAAGCCTTGGCGTTATCTGGGTCAAAGTTTTTACGGCAACGATATTCAAAGAATCCTGAATACCTAAACGCAAGGAGCAAAGCCCGCGATAGGATTCACCGTACCAGTTTCTGACCGGGGAACCGCTGGCATAATGGAAAGGCGCATCGTTCTGTACGGTAGCAAGGGTAAGCCCTGCGTTATCCAGGGCAGGGGCATAGGTGGATACCACTTTGAAGGTGGAACCCGGCTGCCTTACTGTGTCGGTAGCACGGTTCAAAGTACGGCTCCCTTCTTTTGCACCGCGTCCTCCTACCATAGCCACTACGGCACCGGTTTTCTGATCTTCTACTACAAGGGAGACCTGTGGCTGGGGGGTAAGATTGATATTTTCTGCAAGGACTTCATCCCCATAACCGAGTTTGGCCTCTTTGTAGGCTTCAATAGCCGCTTCTGCCTCTTCTTTGGAATTGTATATCAAATTGAAGTTACGGTCTTGTTCCTGATAGTAGCTGCGGAACATTTCCGTGCTGTGGTTTTCCTTTTCCCCGTTCTGCTTCTGAATGGTAAGCTCATAGTTTAAATACCATTTTACATTGGCAGGATAATTCTCTTCATTGCTAAATACTTCGTCGCAGATAGCCTGGATTTTAGGGTCTTGCGTGGAGTAGATTTTCAGCCCGCCCGTATAGAGCAGGGTATAGGCTTGTGTTTCATTGTAGCCGGCGGCCACCAAATCCTCTAATACATCGTCTGTCAGGGCATCTACAAAATATGTATTGATGCTAGATTCCTCGACTTCTTCATTTGTAGTCTGGATACGGGAATACACATCGTCCTCCATAGCAGTGTCATATTCTGCCTGTGTGATATATTCCTGTTCCAACATATTTTTGAGGACCTTTGCCCGTCGTTCCGCATTATCTTCCGGATGGGAAATCGGATTATAACGGGACGGGTTCTGGGTAATGCTGGCAATTACCGCGCATTCCGAAAGGGTAAG
>Ga0137307_101468_pt1 | contig 20692 bp, 17 predicted proteins | sample NAcewD2O_March_2_FD_97180 | JGI IMG/M metagenome (GOLD analysis project Ga0137307, IMG submission 97180) | Mouse cecal microbial communities from Vienna, Austria - N-Acetylglucosamine amended D2O_March | ecosystem: Host-associated > Mammals > Digestive system > Large intestine > Cecum | place... | reverse complement strand
TCATTACTAATATTGGGTTGTGCACATCCGCCTGCTATTTGAAAGACCTGTTTTCTAAAATACTGTTGTTTTAGGGAATTAAACAGATACCCAAGTCTTTCCAATGGTCTATCCCCAAGATCAAACCGTCCTACTCGTTGATTTACCCAATATTTAGAAGGTGATATTGCAAACTTCCCTATTGTAGCTCCAGTCATGGCAATTACAAGATCATATTTATTCGTAGTAAACTGATGATTGTAAAGACCAGTAACTTTTAGGCAATCAGCCATCGATAGTGTATAGTCCTCATGAATGTTTCCTATTTTAATGACAGGCAAACCCTCATTGCCGAAATCCTTGGACTTAAAAGCATATCCGCCTTTGCACTGTGCATAATTTCCAATATTCATACAATCCCATCCTTCCGGAATCTCTCGTTTGATTTTCTCATTCCAAACCATCTTGCCGCCGCTCGACTTATATGGTTTCCCATTTTCGTCGGGGAAGTCGAACTGCACGAACCAGTAGTCGTAGAGCTGACGCGCCATCGCCTCTAAATTGCGATTTAGCGGCATATTTTGTTATATTGGGGTAAAAAACGTCAATGAAAGAGGCTATAATTGATGGGACCATTGCTAAGATGAGCAGTGGTTTGACACCTGCGCAGCTGTACGAGTTGCGCAAGACGCTCGAACAAGAGCTGAGCGGCTATGAAATAGTGGTAACTCCTTGTCAGAAGGAGCGCACAAAACAAGCCAATGAGGAACTGCTCAGCAGCTTCATCTCCGCCAAAAGAATCGAGGGGTGCTCGGAGAAAACGCTGAATTACTATCAAAACACTATAAGTGTTTGGCTTACGACTATCAGCATGGAGCTGCGTGAAGTCACTACTAACGACATACGTCGCTATCTCTCGGAGTTTCAAGCCAAAAACAATTCGAGCAAGACAACAATTGACAATATTCGTCGCATCTTCTCCAGTTTCTTCTCATGGCTTGAAGACGAGGACTATATCGTAAAAAGTCCCGTAAGGCGCATACATAAAGTGCGGTCGGAAATCACTGTTAAGGAAACTATAAGCGACGAACAGTTGGAAACTCTCCGGGATTCATGCAAAGAACTGCGAGACTTGGCTATGATTGATTTTCTCGTCTCAACCGGAGTGCGTGTAGGAGAATTGGTTAATATCAATATTTCCGACATCAATTTTAATGAACGTCAATGCGTTGTACTTGGCAAAGGGAATAAAGAGCGGACGGTATATTTCAATGCCCGCGCCAAGGTGCATCTACAGAACTATCTCGCCTCGCGTAACGATTGCGAGTCAGCTCTTTTCGTTGCCTTATCGAAACCTAACAATCGTCTGACGATAAGTGGTGTAGAGAATCGGCTCAGAGAATTGGGAAAAGTGGCAAAGGTCGGAAGAATACATCCTCATAAGTTCCGCCGGACATTGGCGACAATGGCAATCGATAAAGGTATGCCAATCGAACAGGTGCAACGACTTCTCGGTCACTGCAAGATTGACACCACGTTACATTATGCTATGGTCAATCAGAACAACGTAAAAATCGCTCACCGCAAGTTCCTCGGATAGCCCGAATATCAGCGATTTTCATTAACTTTGCAGTCAAAACGCCTGCAAAGTATGAATTACATTGCCATTAAAGACATAGTACGAAGTGTCTCTCAAACGCACAAGTTTGAGAAAGATTATTTAAAAGCTGTTAACACCTCAGATGTATTCGGAGGTGAGTTGCTTGATGTCCCATATTCTGAAACTACTTCGCTTAAAGGGCAATTCAAGAAAACGATTCAATTCAATGATATTCTATTTAGCGAGATAAGACCTGCAAACCGTAGATTTGGCAGAGTGAACATCAAAGATACAGCCGATTATGTAGTCTCTACTAAACTTATGGTGCTTCGCAAGTTTAATGAAGATGTGGACCTTGACTATTTCTATTATTGCCTTACGAATCAATCATTTCTTGAAACACTCCAACGTAGAGCTGAAAATAGAATCGGCTCGTTTCCTCAAATTACATTTGACCTATTAGGAGATTATAGATTTCCTATACCAACATTGGCTGAACAGAAACGAATTGCTTCAGTTATTGCAAACATAGACTCCAAAATTAGAATTAACCGTGAGATAAATCGCAATTTATCTCTCGCGGCATGACTGACACCTGACCGTTCATCAGAAGTGGAAGAAGCTTATCGCGCTGTCTCATTAATTGCTTAGACTGTTGGCTCAATTTGACGAAAAGATTAACAATGGGAGAGATTGTATTCTCAAAAGCCTGCAAAATTGACTTCGAGGCAGGAATGACAATTTGACTTTGGTTCAAGTGATCCTGAGTTATATGACCCATAGTAGTCTTTCGAGCCTCGGCGATCCCTTTAAATACAGAAATGTAATCAAGAATTTGGATGTAAACAAATGCTTTAGGATAATAGGATTTTGGCTCAACTTTAAAAATATGTTGATTAAGACCACCCTCTCCGCCAGTCCATATCATTACTTCTAACGATGCCGACCACGAAAAAAGAATATCTCCATCATAAACTTTTACGGCATCTGGAATATCTGCTGCGACCCATTCACTTTCAGAGGTAATTCCATCTCTCATCTCCCGAATTTTAATCACCGGAAGCTTCTCATCTTCCGATTTTGGTCTAAACTTTTGACACGCTAATCCATTTGTGAATGTAGCAATCGTAGGTAGAGACACAATTTTCCATCCCTCCGGAATCTCTCGTTTGATTTTCTCATTCCAAACCATCTTGCCGCCGCTCGACTTATATGGCTTCCCATTCTCGTCGGGGAAGTCGAACTGCACGAACCAGTAGTCGTAGAGCTGACGTGCCATAGCCTCTAAATTGCGATTTATCTCACGATTAAGTGCAATCTTTCGATCTATCACTGAAAGGCACTGTGCTATTACTTCCTGCTCCGATAATTTGGGTAGCGAAATCTCTATCTGAGAAAATTGAGACTTGTTTATTATTGGTACAGATGTGGAGGATGCACTCAATTCCTTGAAATATTTTTCCAGTGATGTAAGATAATAGTAGAGATATTCGGAATTAAATTCACTATGAGGAATTATTGCATTAAACTGCTGATTTGTTACTGTTTCCACTTTTGTTAGAATTACACGCCCTAAATCAGAACCAATACAGCTAACACATACTGATCGTGGTGGCAGTAAGCATTTTTTTACACTCCTTACACCGAGATTAGATAACATTTTGGCTGTCGATTCAACATAAACAGTTGAAAGGTCGTCAGATGGTGTCAAAAAAGGAATCTCTCCTCCATAATTATTTGAATTATTTGTTGGAGGGGTTTTGCCTGTAATTATTTTGCCAACATCGCCAAGTTTATATTTCTTTAGATCCATTTATCGTGTTGCCTTGTTTATATAATCTTGAATAAGAGTAATATTAATCTCTACTTCTTTACGTTTTGCCAATAGTCGATTAAGATGTTCTATCTGTTGTGATTTCTCTTGTACATCCATTATGCAGTCTATTCTTGCGCCACCGGAAAAAGGATTGACAATATTAACAGCCATTTGTGCATCCTCAATTTGAGAATCTAACGCCACAAGTTGTTGTTGATATTTCCGTTGTGCCTCGACTATATCCAGATTGTTTGCTGCCACGAAAACGTCAAGAAGATGCCGAATAGCTTTTATTTGTTCCTGCGCATCTTTTGATGAGCTACGAGCCACAATGAGCGCAACAATGATAGCAATTACACTTATTAAAGGGCTTAATAAGTTTGCCAATGCGATATAATTCTCCATAACGATTATTTCTCGAGCATACCCCGGATTTCCTTGTCGAAATCGGAGTCTATTTGCTGGGTTGGGTTGAAGAGGTCGTATTCGGCTTCTGCCTTGGCTTTGGCTTGCGCAGCCGAGATGCTGCCCTTGTTGGGAAGAATCTTATAGTCGTTGAACGTCAGGAATTTGTTGACGCTTGCAGCGAACTGTTCCATGTTGAATACATTGCCACGCTCAATCTGTCCTTCGATATAGTCGAAGTAAGAGGTAACAGTGCGTTCAAGCGAGCGGATTTCTTTCTCCGTCAGATAATTCTTAGCGATGGAGACATCAGATTTCAGTATGCGTCCTTCGGGCGCATACTTCCATGTTGTCAGACCCATGTGCGGCTTTGTATGGTCCGCTCCGGCATGGATGATTTCTGCGGCAGTGTGCCCCGTGATGGCATAGTGAAAACGATTTTGCACCATTGCGTAAAACTCTTTGGTGGTCGGGGCCAAACGGTCATAGTCAATACTACATTCGGCATAGATGTCGGTTATCTGCTGCCAGATGCGACGCTCGCTGGCGCGGATAGAACGAACACGTTCCAAGAGTTCGCGGAAGTAATCGCGCCCGAACACCGCATTTCCTTGCTTTAGTCGGTCGTCATCAAGCACAAACCCCTTGCGGATAAATTCATTCAGTACGCGAGTTGCCCATTGCCTGAATAGCGTTGCTCGTTGACTATTAACGCGGTATCCAACGCTAATAATCGCGTCAAGGTTATAAAAAGCTCTTTCGCGTTCAACTTGACGATTTCCTTCGGGTTGAACTGTTCGAATTTTTCGAATAGTTGAATCCTCGGTCAATTCATTTGATGAGTATATTTCTTTGAGATGATAATTTATAGTGTTGACTTCAACCCCGAAAAGCTCTGCCATGGCTTTTTGTGTCAGAAAAATTGTTTCATCCTGAACGATAGCCTGTACAGTTCCCGAATTGTCGGGCAGATTATATAGAATAAATTGTATTTCCTTTGCCATGATTTCAGCTGTTAAATTTAAGGGATTTCAGTTGTGTCAGAATCTCTGTCTCCAGACGGTGGCTTTCAGCAAACATTTCAGTTAACTTGGACTCATAGTCAGCCATACGCCGGTTGAACTCCTCTTCTGTTATATCAACGTATTCAATCTTGATATCGAAATATTGACCGGCTGAAAGCGAATAACCCTTCTCTTTGATTTCATCGTAAGTCACAGCTACAGATAGACCATCAACGGCTTCCTTGTTGCGGAAAGTATTGACAATCAGTTCAACCTCTTTATCGAGAAGACGATGCTTTTTGTTATTGTTAGCATCCTGATAGTCTTCTCCAAGTTTGCTTGCATCGACAAGTATGACCTTGTCAGACATGGTGGACTTATCGAAGAACACCACCGATACGTTGGTGCCAGTGTCGGCGAATACATTTGAGGGCATGGAGATAACTCCATACACCCATTTCTCATCCACGATTCGGTGAAGAATTTTATTCTCAATGCCGGATTTAGCTGTGATGAAACCTGTAGGAACTACAATTGCACCTTTACCTCTCGATGACAGCGAATTGAGTACATGCTGAATAAAGCATGTATAGATTGCCATTGTGGGCTTAGGCTTAATCTGCTTTACCGCATTGGGTACACCTGCCCAAAAACGAATGCCATCGGAGGCGAGAGTGTCACGATACTCAGGGAAGTCAAGTTTGAACGGAGGATTGGAAACCACATAATCAAACTTCTTGATTGTGCCGTTCGCTTCCTTGTGAGCAGGCTCAAGAAGCGTGTTACCCTGACGAATATTAGGCAAGCTCTCTGACAGTCCATTGAGGATAAGGTTCAGACGGAGCATCTCCGATGACTTCTCTGAAATATCCTGACTGTAAATAGAGCAACGGTCCTCACCTATCTGATGAGCAAGTGCAAGCAATAATGTGCCTGTACCTGCTGACGGGTCGTAACAAGAAACACCTCGCAACTGGGCATCATCACCCACGAGGAGACGAGCCATAACCGTCGCTATTTCTCGTGGAGTGTAGTATTCGGCATACTTACCACCACCGGCATTATTGTAATCCTTAATGAGATACTGGAAGATGCGTGAAAAGAAATCGTATTTTTCAGCAAAGACATCCTCAAAGTTGAACGACGCAAGGTTCTTCATCATGGCAATGGCGAACTGATCCCGTTTGTGAACATCGGTGATGAAGTTGGTCACACCATTGAAAATCTTCACCTTGCTGTTGCCTGAAGTCAACACCGAGAAAGTGTCTTCGTTGAGACTGGCAATCTCTACCAATGTGGCATCGAGTAGCGTTGAGAAATCTCCTTGGGTCGAAGCATTATATAGATGCGATAATGTGTGATGAGGTTTCATCTTAGGCACGGAGCCGGGAAGATAGCTGAAGAGGTCTTCCACTTCCTCCTCATCAAATTTATCATATTCGGCATCCCATTTCTCTGCCTTGGATAGTCGCTCGCCATATATGGGCATACGTTTTGCCTCATATCCGAACTTGTCATTGAAGAATTTATACAAGAACATCTCGGTGATGATCTTGTATTCGCTTCCGCCTCCGGCAAGGCCGTATTCTCCGCATGTGGTACGGAGTGAGTCGATAAGACCTATGGTTTTGGCTTCGATAGTCTGTGTATCTTGTTTCATTATACTCGTGCGAAAGAAATGGTTGGTTCAGACATAATCTGATACTGGTTGATATATTCGTCGGAAATCAGCGTACGGATGAACTTGCGTTCTTCAAGCGTTGCATGAACTGAGAGGTCTATCAGAGTAGTACCGACAAGAGCAAGCACATCCTGACGGAACTTGTCGGCATTGTTGAGGGAGTTTATGTTTAGGAACAGTTTATCATCAATAGCCTTCTTCATCTGCATAAGACGTTCGGCAATTTCAAACTCATGTTTGGAGATAACCGGTTTCTCTCGTTTCTCGTTTTCTTCCTCGATACGCTTGTGGATGCGTACAAAACGTTCATCGCCCTTGTATTTATTTCGGAGGGCATTGTTGCGTCGATTGATTTCGCGTATTTTCTTCATGACTGAGTCCATATACTCGATGGCCTCTTTCGCCTCTTTGGTACTCTTGGGTGAGAAACCATGCTCGCGAAAGTATTTGCGGAACTCTTCTGAGAGGAGCACATACTTATCCTCCTTATGGTCAAAGTTGGATTCAAATTCACGCTGCACCTTCTCAGCCCTCTCGCGCAGGTCATTCACTATGATGCGCAATTCCTCCGACATACCCTTTTTGAACTCAAAATCCAGTGCATCGAGAGCTACATTGATAATGCCCGATACATCGGCAGTATGGTCGGTATTATTGAGAAGGTTAATGCGCTCGATACGGCGCGACACTTCGGTCATGAGAGTTGGAATAGAACCGGGAGTGAGTTTTTCAATCTTCTCCTTTAGGTCTTCATCACCGAATGCTCTGACTTGGTTGACAATAGCCTTAGCATTGGCAAGGATATTTTTCAACTCATAGAGTTTTTCCTTGTCTTCAATATCATCGATCTCCTGTCGGAACACCTCCGGATTGTCACAAGTGAAGTTGAACAGGACGCTCTTTATCTCCTTCATATCTGAGATAATCTTATCCTTATCTTCAATAATCACTTCACCCGGAGTGTTGGGATTATCAGAGTCAGGCAGCACATCAGTAGTGCGATTCAACTCACGCAGATAGCGGTCATTCGTTGACTCAAAGTTTTCCTTTATGTCAACGAAATCGACTACGTAGCCATACTTGAAATCCTTATAAGGACGATTGACACGAGTAAGTGCCTGAAGGAGATCGTGACCGTCAAGAACACGACCCAAATACAGTTTCTTCAGTCGCGGTGCATCAAAACCAGTCAGGAGCATCTGGTTTACAATCAGTATATCAACATTCTCTGTTTTCTTGAAATCATCAATATATGCTTTGCGTTCCAGCTTGTCACCCTCATCGTGAAGGATAAGGGCAGCAATCAGTGGTGGTGTCTTGGAATACGGCACCATCGGTTCGCCGGAGATGAGTATCTTCTCTTCTTTCTTTTCTTCAATCTCAATAGCATGATTGTAACGCTCCATCCACAGTTCGTAGAGTTTACGCGCCTGAGGATTGGTTTTGCAGACAATCATGGCTGCTACCGAAGGCTCGTTCTGTTCGGTTCTGAATCTGCGGAAGTCTGCAATTATGTAGTCGATGAGGGCATTAAGATAACTCGGATGCTCGACAATCTTATTGCGGTCAATGTCGCTTCGCTTGACCTCTACTTCACCCGTGAGTTGGTCGAGGATATTCTCCAGTTTCTCCTTATATACGGTCTCCACCGGCTCACGCATAAGTTTCAGCGTATAGCCGTCGGCAATAGATTTGTCGTAGTAGTAGGTATCGATATAGTCACCGAACACGCGCCATGACTCTCGCTCTTCTTTCAATAGAGGTGTGCCTGTCAAGGCGATTTTAATAGAATCCTTATCTGCATCGAAGAGATTAGCAAGGAAGCTACCTTGAGGACTATATCCACGGTGTGCCTCGTCGATGAAGAATATACGTTGAAGTTTGGTGGAGTAACTATTGTCGAGTTTTATCTTTGCAGAATCCTCTTTGAACTTCTGTATATTGACAACCATAATCTCCGGCTTACCCGAGGGGTTCTCAACCGGGGCATTGCTTTGGAAGTCTTCCATAAGTTCCTTTCGTGACTGGGCAGTGCGAACAATCAAGCCACGAGATGCAAACTCATCGGCAGCTTGCTCCATGAGAGCGATTCGGTCAACGATAAAATAAAACTTTGCCACCGTATTGCGTCCGGCATAGAAATCTCTAAGGCTCTTGACTGAATAGTATGCCAATGCGGTTTTACCGCTACCTTGTGTATGCCAGATGATACCGCTCTTTACGCCAAGATCGAGTTTCTTGCGGATTGCAAGCGATGCGAAAAGTTGCTGGTAGCGCATTACATGCTTTTCCAATCGTTTTGCCTTAGTGCCGTCCTCAAGTTCAATCGTACGGTCAACGTATGCAAAGCCATATCTGAGCAGGAACAGGAAACGTTCGAAACTGAGCATCGATGTAAGGATGCTATTGGTCGGGGTTGTCCGAGACTGATTTGTCTCGTATTCCGGCAGATTTTTTACCGCGATGCAGTTTCTGTGGCGCAATATGCGTTGCTCGACACCTTCTTCAAGAGGATGCAGATGTACATTAGCCACAAAACTCTGGTCTTGCTCTCTGAAAACATTGAAGAATGCTTTTGTTTTCGATGTACAGCTATAAAATGCACCCTGAATAGGGACGCGATTCTCGTTGTCGTAGTTCTGATTGTTGGAGAATATCATCAACTGGGTGATATTCAGAAACGGACGGAATGCTTTATTGCGCATCCGGCGGTTGATACGCTCACGCTCGGCAAGAATACCCTCACGATTGTTGGGTTTCTTAACTTCAATAAAAGCCAACGGCATACCATTGATAAAACATGTTATATCCGGGCGAAAATTATCGCCGCTGTCTTCATCTTCGCAAGTGAACTCGGTCGTGATATACCAACTGTTCTGATATGGGTCTTCGTAATCAATCAATTTTACACCACTGTTAGACGATAGCATTTCATAAAATTCTCTGCCAAGATTGTCATTCTTGGCTTCGCTGACTATCCGTTCCAACAGTTGTAATATTTCAAGCTCCGTCATTGTTGGATTCAACTTCTTGATGGATTGCTTGAAAATAGGTGTGATGATATTAGTGCGTTTGTCATACTCTGGAATATCATCCAGATATGTATATCCAAGTCGGCAAAGATGCAACGCTGCCGGAACTTGGACACGAGTATTTTCGTTGAAGTTATTTCCCTTCATGGTCTCCGTAAGGTGTTGTGGGTTCACATGCCATCAAAGCATCATCTGTGGCATTAAGCAATGTGCGAATATCGACTTTAAGGGATTGTGCTATCTCGTGTAAGGTTTCCAGCGACGGTTGTGCGGTGTTGGTACACCACTTAGAGACTGTCGCGGGGTCTTTGCCAAGCGTCTTGGCCAACCAAAGGTTTGTCTTGTGCTGCTCGGCGAGGACAACTTTCAATCGGTTTATGTATTTAGCCATTGCGTTTAAATTTGCGAATTATGCAAATTTAGTGAAATTTCCTGATTTGGCAAAACCTTTATGCCAGAATAATTTTGTCAGAACAAATAATCTCACTAAATTTGCAAATAACATCAATGAATATTGAAATGTCAACAAACAGTATAAATATCGACACAGATAGAATAAATCGACTTAAAGTAGTCTTGGTCGAGCAGAATCGAACAGGCAAATGGCTTGCTGAGCAATTAGGCAAAAACGAAGCGACTGTATCCCGATGGTGTTCCAATTCTTCTCAACCCTCTTTAGAAATGCTTGTAAAAATAGCCTCAATATTAAATGTTGATCCACGAGAACTGATAACAAGCAAACCAATCATTAAGTAATATCATCCTCTACCAACATAAGAATATATGTCAAAACTCACTGTTGACCAGAAAAGCGTAAAAGGACTTTTTCAAGACTCTAAGGCAAGTTTTCTAATTCCAGACTATCAACGTCCCTATGCATGGGGCGAAGTTGAGTGTAAGACCCTATGGGAAGACCTTTTCGTATTTTCATTTCCCAATGATAATTGCGACCAATTCAACGAGGATGATGAGTATTTTCTCGGTCCCATAGTAACATTCAAGAATGATGATAGGAAACTCGAAATTATCGATGGACAACAACGTCTAACCACTTTGATGTTGCTCCTACGGGCATTCTACAATAAGTTGTCGCATATGAAAGACCAAAATTCTCAGGCTATGAAACAGGATATTGAGAAATGCCTGTGGAGAGCGAATAATTTCGGTGCTTATCAGAAGGATGATTTGAAGATTGCTTCCGAAGTCGCAACTGATAATGATAAAGAAGAGTTTATCGCCATCCTCCGTGACGGGAGTGCCGATAATATGAAAAGCCGATATGCGAAAAACTTCAAATATTTTGAAGGACAAATTGTTGATTTTCTGAATAATTATCCTTCATACTTCGCATACATGCCAGCTCGGATTCTTAACAACTGCGTATTACTCCCAATCGAGGCAGAATCTCAAGATGCGGCCTTACGCATTTTCTCAACGCTCAACGACCGAGGCAAACCGCTTTCCGATGCTGACATCTTCAAAGCCCAATTCTACAAGTTCTATAAGGAACATGGCAAAAAGGATGAGTTTATTGAACAATGGAAAGAGCTTGATTCCATTGCTTCAGATGTATTCCATCCAATCGCCGGAACACCTCTCGATGAATTGTTCACTCGCTATATGTATTATGAGCGAGCAAAACAAGGGAACAAAAGCACTACAACGGAGGCGTTAAGAAAATTCTATGAACGTGATTCGTATGCAATTTTCAAAAAGGATGAAACTCTTAACAACATAATGATTCTTGCCAAATTTTGGCAAGATGTCAATCTTCAGGACTCTGAACGGTTCTCACAAGAGATTTTAAGAAAACTATTCGTCCTAAACTATGCTCCGAATGGTATGTGGACCTATCTCGTTTCAGTATACTTTATGCAGAACCATACAGTGGATGGCTCTCTCGACGATACTAAATTCGGCAAGTTCCTTGATATCATTACTGCTTTCATCTGGAGTTATGCCCTTACCAATCCGGGGGTGAACTCACTTCGCACACCTGTTTATGCGGCGATGCTTAACATTGTTAATGGTCAAGATGTAACCTTTTCGGAAAATCTGTTTGATGAAGATCGTTTCCGCTCGATTTTCGCCAATTATATTTTCTCAAATCAACGCACTGTTACCAAAGCGTACATTGCATGGTGGGCATTTACTTTTGACAAGCAAGAATTACTGAGCCTTGAAAGCAGCTTCGACATAGAACATATCTTTCCAAAAGCTCGACAACAAAAAGAAAACTCTCTTAAGGACAGTCGTTCAATTGAGCTCCTCGGCAATAAATCTTTACTCGAAAAGCGAATCAACATTCGCGCTTCAGATTATCGTTTTGCCGATAAGAAGAAATACTACATTGGTTTTACAACCTCGAAAGGAGAGAAAAAGGCAACCGAGGTGGTGGAGTTAATCGAGTTAGCCAATAAACTCTCCGATTTCACTGAGAACGAAATAAAAGAACGTAATAACATGATACTTGACCGGTTCGTTGAATACCTAAAAGCCAATAATCTTCTTGCTCTCCCCAATCAGTAATAGCAAAACGGCATTGTAAGGCATAATATTTCAAGTATTTTGAGCACAAATTACACGAAACGAGGCGATGGAGTCGGAAAAATTAACGTCACGCACTAAAAGCGGTTCTACTTAGTTATGTTGTGCTCAAAAAGATTGACAGCAAGAAATCCCAAATCAACAAAATCCTAAAAGCCGACTGGTAAATATGGCACTATCCGGAATAGAACGTGGAGTCTTTATAAAGCTCTTTAATAGAGGTGGATATGTACTCGATTTTTCAACCTCTGATTTTGACACTTTCACTTTGGAAAGTGTCGGAGTGGCACTATGCGAGAAATATCATCTTTCAAAAGGGCGTTCATTAAACGCTTATATAAATGAAGCAGATGAAAACTTAGCAGATAAGTTGCTCTTCGATCTTTTGGAATACTACGAGCTTTCGTATGACAATTTCGAAAGAGAAACCGTACCTAATGAATTTGGGAAGGTAGCTCTTGACTATGGAGTAGACTACAGCGTAACATATAAAAAATGTAAGGAAATTCAGAAACGTCATTCTTCACCCCTCTCTGATTACACCAATTCACTGGCATCAAACATTAAGGACGCTTTTTCAAGTGACTACATTGATTGGCAAATGCAAATTATGATGTCTATGCAATCGGAGAATCCCACTGAGGCTATAGGCAAGGCTAAGGAAATCATTGAGAGTTGCTGTAAAGGTATATTGGAGGAGAATGGTCTGACTTATGATCGTACATGGGATGCTCCTCGTCTAGTCAAAGAAACCACCAACCTGCTGAAAATTGCACCAGATAACATACCATCAGACATTCGAGGTGCAGAATCAATGATATCGATTTTGAAAAGTCTACGTGCAATTGCAAATGGACTAAACGAATTAAGAAATGTCTACGGGAGTGGTCACGGAAAGTCTCCTAATTATCAGGGATTAAGTGAACGCCATGCACGTTTGGCTGTGGGTTCTGCACTGACATTGGTAAACTTCCTATGGGACTCACATCTTCGCATGCAATTAAAGAAATTTGAATCAGCCACAGAATGAAATGATTGACATAACTTCATATTCACTCGGTCGACCCTTTCCCGAAGAGAGATATATCTCGTCGCAGGATAGTGTAGTAGCTCGGATTACTCCGCATTCGTTTGATGTCATTGTTACGCTTGACAATCTTACGTTTGAGGAACGAAAGGCTATTGTCAGCGATAAGTTCTATGTTTCGATATTTGTCCACAAACAAATACCACACGTAGTATTTGATTTTGGTGTTTATAAATGTAATGTCTCAATAAATATACAAAAGATAAATAGCGTAAACCAACAGGATTGGGCCTATGACAAGGAAAACACTGTAACACTTTATCTTTTAGAACCTTGCACTGGAAATATCATTAATTTCCGGATGATCAAATTCCCACTTATGACAGAGTTAAAATACCTGTTTCGGCTCCAGTTTTCTCTGACAAAGGAAACTATCGATAGTCGTGCAAAAGAAGCAGAGCAACTATATTCTGTTCAGGAAATGGAGAATTACTCGCTATTTTATGGCGAAGTGCCTGAAAGCGGGATAAAAATTGAGACAACTGAAGAAGAATATCTTTTTTAATAGAATACCATGCAACTGAAAGTCAACGGAGAACCATTTATTTTTAAGCATGTTTGTTCTGATGAGGAATATGGATATCCTATGTCAAGTCAGGAACTGCATGATTTTGTGACTGACTCCCTTATACAAGCTTACGCGATGAAAAACGTAAGGTGTATACGGCATGACGCGGACTTTAATTCCGGAGCAGATTTCTCTTTCACAAAATATGGCAAAACAATTAGTTGCAAGGTAATCTGTATAGATGATATTGATGAGGCAGCTGCCGATATAGATCGAATGTATGATGATAAAGACAATTATAATCCTCAGATGAAAAGAGGATTTGAAGAGCATGGAATCATACCCAGGATATATTATGCCGAAGCTCACTGTATAGATAGTGAAGACATTAGATACATGGCTGGAGGCGAATATACTATAAAATTTCATCCAGTACAATGGCTGAATAATGAAAAACCAACTGCTGCACCAAAAATTTCTGATGCTGATTTGATAAAAGGATATGCAAGAGCATGGGAGAATAATGATATATATTTTATGAGGGACTATCTCTCACCATATTTTAATGCTGATTCTGATATTGCTTTTGATGTGGTAACATCAAAAAGTGAATATCTTGACCATTTCAAGTATCTGCAAGAAAAATGGCAAAAAAATGGTCTTACGGTAAAGTCTCATTTAGTAACGGATGATAAGACGGGAGAACATGGCGTTATCATTTGTGTGAATAATAAAGCATCAGGTTTTGTTACGATAGATTGCAAAGATTTTAGGATCTCTGCTACCCATACCCATAAACTACCCGTATCTCATACCGAATGGCATCCATACGTAGACCTTTATGAAACTCATGGTGACCATCATGCACCTTTCTTAGAAAATGATGAATTAGTCGGCTATTTTCGGGATGGAATCAAAAATTCGGTACCAATCTACAAAGTGCTTACGGACATAAAATTGGACGAGGATGAATACAAATCGGATGTATTCTCACTTAAAATAGGTTATCCAATCGACAGTATATACTATTATGCGCTGATTGCTCCCGATAAAGAAGGTAAAACTAACCAATTTGTTTCCGCTTATCCTTACTTACCGGGGCGAGCCATTGTGGTACAGATATTGGATATACTTGAATGGAGTAACAAGTTGGAAGCGACTATCAAATGCAAATATGAATATGACGGCGAGGAATTCATTTTCCACTTCTTCGCCACAGATTATTTTGCATATAAGCCTATCTATAAAGTTGGCAATCGAATCGAAATTGCTTTAGCAGCATCGTCCGGGAATGCCAAAGTTGCATCGAAAGGATTTTCTTTTGAAGGGCAAAAAGCACTTGATTTCCTTTCAAAAATGGGCAAAGAACCGGAATACGATGAGAATGGCAATGTAAAACCGGTTAAATTCAGTACAGAAAAACTCGTTGCCTTCCTTGTCCATGATGAGAAATGCCCCGATGAGGCAGAATTTCAGTCTCCGACGGAATCATATCATGGTGATATTTGCTTTTTCAATTTTAGATGGCCAATCCGGAAACGGCTTATTACGATTGATAGTCATACGCAATTAAAAGTCCCATTGTATTTTAGAGCGGACTTTGACATTAAGACTGGAGATCCATTAACAGGAAATCTATGGCTATCCGGAAGAATGGCACATCCTGGAATCATAGATAATCGTACAAATATTAATGGTGTCTTTGCCACTGTAGAGTTTGCAAGAACCGCCAATTTTATCCTGGATTATATTAAACTTAATGGTGTCAAGACTGAATATGAACTGGATACGATTGTCGATATATTTCAACAGATAGAATTATTCCCGGGCTACAAACTGTTCTGCGCAAAAGTGGGAACAACAGAGGAATATTATTATAAGTTTTATATTGCACGACCTTTTAAGTTCTTTGAAAAGAAAAGAGAACCTAATGGTGGCTACTCCTGCACAACTGAGGAAAATGACCACCCGAAAGGCATAGTGCCAGATACTAGTGTCAACACTATCCCAAATGTCCTCGACAGAATCGGTGTGAGATTTAATAGTTCGCAAGCAATATTTGAAGCACTACTTCTTCATATCGGAGAACATCTGCTTCCACGAAAGGGAAGATATTACGAATATCGGCGGTATTATTTTTCACGAGAACAACTCAAGGGTAATACAATTATTGAAGATTCGGATTACAGCTGGTCAGATTTGCGACCATCTGTTTACTTTAATTCCCTGAATTCTGGAACCATTACTATTCACTATTGGGATGAATCGCGCGGTCTTGTTCGGGAATTATATACTTTCATAAATAGTGAAGGTCATATTCAATTCCAGTCGGATGCAACATTCATTTTGATAGAGTATAAGGAAGAAGAATCAGATCTTTTATTTATAGATGGAGACTAACCATGTTTAACCGCAGGCTCTTATCAGTGTAGAGCAGTTCTCCCATAAGAGCGATCATGTGGTAATTCTAAAATGGGAACAGTTGCCTCAGGAACGTTAATTAAACTTCCGAGACTTTCTCGGTAGTTGGTAAATCAAAAATCACGACCCAATGATATATGAAGAGAAATATCAGGAGCTTGTTGAGTTATCGCACAGCGATACCTCGGAGATTAGAAAACAAGCAGATGCATGGCTTGTCAGTATCGGTCTGCAAGATGCGGCAGAACTAAAGGTGTCTGCATTTTTGCTTGATTTGGCTATTAGGAATGTCAAGGGCGAGATTATTCGTGAGGAAGTCAGCCGAAGACTGAATGAACACTATGCCGACATTCAGAAGAGAGAATCGAAATCGGGACTTGATGGCGGATATGAAATCATTCCTCCTGACTCGTCAAAGATAAAAGAAATCGAAGAATACAACCGGGAACTCCGACCGGCCTTGTATGCAGAACTTGATAAGAAGAGGAATAACGATTAGCGCCGGAACAGAAATTCAGATCTCAATCACTGCGGAGTCGTTGAAGGCGGTGTTTTCACCGCAGAAGAGGTAGCCGAGGGGATTGCTGACGAGGCGGGTGTTGCCGATGGTTAGGTCGGTGGTATGGTGTGAGTGACCGTAAATCCATGCCGAGATTCGGCTGTCGGCTATGTAGTTGCCGAGTTCGGTTGCGTAAGCGGCATTTAAGACACTACCTTTATGCCGGTCTTCGATAGCTGCGAATGTTGGGAGGTGGTGAGTGACAACGACTATTTTTTCGGCATCGCTATCAGCCACAGCCTTTTTGATGAACGTGAGGTTTCGCTCGAATTCATCGTTGATATTTTGCGGAATGAGCCGGCGTTTGTTGTAGAGAATCTGGGCGTAGTCGTTCATGCCACTTTGGATAGCCATTTCGTCAACGGGTGGGATTCTTGACCAGAGCGTTGAGAGAATAAAGTCAACATTGTCTATGCGGACAACCTTATTATGGTAGTAGCCGACATTCGGTAGGAACATCTTTTGCCAGCTCTCGCCCCGTGCAGCTATGTCTCCGTTATTGTAATACTCATGATTGCCCGCTATCATCAGAACGTGACGATAGTTTTCCGATGCCCATTTCCAGAATCTGAGATGCGGAATGGTAGTGTCAACAAGATAACCGACATCACCGGCTATGACGAGGACATCTCCGACCGGTTCCAGCGGCAGCGAATTCATGAAGCGCATATTCTCATGAAACTCCATGTGCAGGTCTGAGCAATATTGAATCTTCATCGGGTACGTTTGTTTATAAAAATTCTCATCACTTTTGAAAGTCGAACATAGATGACAAGACAATTACCGTATCATCATCGGATCTTCCTCCCAACAGACGCATGTCTATGTTGTCGGGGGTGTCTGTCAGGTCAGTCGCAAGATTGCCGTAGTCACATTGGACGATATGGTCAAGCACTGCGTAGGTCGGAATTCCCTTTCTCGTTGTTGCCGTAAGCCACACCTCTGTGTCAGGTTCAAATTTCTGTAGTTGATTTATCAGTTCTTTAACAGTCATTATTTTCTCAGGTTTATATAGGTCTGACAGCTCAGATTATTAGTTGACTTAAATCAATATCAGGAATGATTGACACAGGGAGTTTATCCTTTATCAAGAAGCCCATATATAATGGTATCGTCAGTATACTTCCCTCTCTGCCAACATTATATTGACCTAATTTGATGCCATGGTTTACATGATACACGTCCTTGTTCTTCAGCACGGTTGTCATGCTTTTGGCTTTGCCTGTCTTTGCTTTGACCTCGATAATTACACATTCTCCCTTAAATCTAACCAAGAAGTCTATTTCAAGACCGCTCTCCTTATGAAAATAGTAGAGTTTCTGACCGGATTTACATAGAAAGTCAGCCATGAGATTCTCAAAAATAGCACCTTTATACCCGCGAAGATTACCTGCTAATATGTCGGTCTGTGTGCCATAATCAAGCATCCCCATAAGAATGCCGATATCTGTGGTATAGACCTTGAAACAATCCGGAATGGAATTGCCGGACAATGGGAGTTCTGTGATAGTGGTGTTGTAGCAACGTTTCGCAATTCCGGCATCTTCCAACCATTGAAGACTGCCAGAATACTGAGAAGCTCTTCCACCCTTCTTGACCACCGAATATTGGAATTTCTTATTTTCTTTTGCCAATTGTCTGGGTATCGAATCGAAACATTCTCGTATGTGGGGTTTGTCAGAATCCTCAGCGTATTTGACCATATCTTCTTTATACTCGGCAATGAGAGTGCGTTGCTTATCGTAAATTAACTCAACATTCTTGGTATCAAGATAGCAATTCACAACTTCGGGAAGACCTCCGACAATGATATATCTGTATAGCAATTCCATCATTGCCTTATGAATGCCTTCTGGAACAACGGTCTCATTTTTAAAACAAGTTCGTACTGTTTCAATTACATTCGTTCCAATTCCGTTTGCCCACAAAAATTCCTCGAAGTCCAGCGGATACATCTCTACTAATGTTTCATATCCCACAGGAACAGAATCCTCTCCTTTATTTTTATCTTTATCTTTGCGCTTGCCATATCCTTCCACACCCAGAAGAGACCCAGTGGCGATAATATCAAAACGACCGTCCATATCGAATGATTTCAAGGCAGTCCTTGCCTCTTTACACTCTTGAATCTCATCAAGGATAATGCACGTCTTGCCGCTTACAAAACGACTGCATGGAATCAATGCCGAGAGGTTGAGAATGATGGTCTCAACATCCAGGTTGCCGGCAAAAGCAGACTTCTTGTCAGGTTCGAGGATAAAATTCATATAGACTACATTCTCGTAATTGTCATTTGCGAATGTCTTTACGATATATGTCTTCCCGCACTGCCGCACACCTTTTATCACCAAAGGCTTCTTGTTGTCTGACTTTTTCCAATCAGATAAATATGTCTCGATTTTTCTTTTGAGCATGGATTCTTTGATTTGTCAATGCCAAAGTTACACTTTTCACACCGAATAAACAAATCTCCATTACACTTTTCCAAACGAATATTCTATCATACATTGCATTTTTTCTAACGAATAACTGAGGGACATCCACACTTTTTCAGACGAATGGGTAAAAATCATTTGCTCATCTCACTCAAAATTATTAACTTTAAGGGTACAAAAACGCAGGCCTGAGAAGATCAGAATTAGCGAGTTTTAGAAGGTAGGACGAGGCGATTTCGGGGCTTTGTACCCGAAGATTTGCAATCCGTTGAGCGACAAGATGTTCTACACACTGCATCGGAAAGTAATTAGTTGACTACCAATGCGTTATATTGATAGTAATTGACTATTACTGAACGATAAAACTTAAATCTTACAAGAACGCCTAATGCTGATAACTGTCAGTGTTAGGCGTTTTTATGCACTATTTTGTACGGATTTTGTACGACAGCGACTCATTTCACCCCAAGCGTCAGCAAGGTGGTGGAGAAAGTTGACAATGGTTGTCAATGGTTTACGAACATTTACAAACAACGGAGAAATCTCCACAAATGAGATGAGTAGCAACATTCAATGATTCGGTAAAAATTACCGAAGTAGTTGAAACTTAAGTTAATATATCGAATTGTCAAATACAACTGAATCGCCAAAGCGTTCATTATAAAAATCTTAGCGTATGAACGTATTGGCGATTCTCAAAGACTTCACCTTTCGGTGTAAGTCGGTATTTGAAAATACTACAACCAAGATGAGCAAAAGGTTCCTCAACTGGCTGATTTTAACAATACGCACTGTAGCGTTGATTCCGGGCAAAGTCAATTTTACCCGGCTGTCGCGCTATGGCGGTCGTACAGCCAAGACCTTTGCCTCCAATTTCAAGACATCCGTAGACTGGATGAAAGTCAACATAGGTATGGCGCAGGATTGTTTTGGACCGGCCGATGACATGGCAGTGGCAATCGATCCGTCGTTCATTTCAAAAGCAGGCAGACTGACGTATGGCATAGGCCGTTTCTGGTCTGGGGTGGCACAACGTGTGAAACGCGGTCTTGAGATAATGTCGATTGGGGCAATAAGTCTGAGTAAACATACATGCGTGATGCTCGGTGCTGTCCAGTCACCGAACTTCAGGACTCTTGAATCCGAGAAACAAATGTCAATGCTTGACTGGTATGTGGCACTTGTCAGGTCAAAGGCGACAGAGCTGCTCTCACTGACGGATATTCTGGTTGCCGATGCCTTTTTCTCCAAATATGAGTTTGTAAATGAAGTGATTGGCATGGGATTTCGATTTGTCGGGAGATTACGTGCCAACTCATATCTGAGGTATCTGGCCATACCGGATTCCTCCGCCCCGCGAAGACGCGGCAGAAAGAAAAAATATGGAGAGAAAGTGGATTTCTCCAACCTTGACATGTCCGTGTTCACTTCATTCATATATGAGGATTCCAAAGGAAACAAAACCCGATGTCACACGGCGGTCGTACATTCGAGGGCATTGAAACGCGACATCCGTATCGTGGTCTGTCCGGTTGAAAACGCAGAGCCTCTTCTTTACTTCTCTACCGACACCGACATGAGGTCTGAAAAGATCATCGGTTTCTACCGCACCCGCTTT
>Ga0137307_101461_pt1 | contig 20752 bp, 18 predicted proteins | sample NAcewD2O_March_2_FD_97180 | JGI IMG/M metagenome (GOLD analysis project Ga0137307, IMG submission 97180) | Mouse cecal microbial communities from Vienna, Austria - N-Acetylglucosamine amended D2O_March | ecosystem: Host-associated > Mammals > Digestive system > Large intestine > Cecum | place... | reverse complement strand
ACGTTGAAAGTGTAAGACATCCTTCCAACAAGTTGTTTTTCATGTTATAAGTATAAATTAAAATCCACCAAAATGCTATGCCACAAATCCACAAAGTTTTTTATGGGCTTATGTAACAATTGCTTACCACACATAACCTGTACCATTTTTTCCCATGCATGGTGAACAACTTGACCAATTTCGCAGAATTATTTTATACAACTTAACCAACCCAAAAGCACTTTTTCATGCTTCATGGTCATTATCATCCTGATTTTCGGACAATTCGACGAATCTTCCATTTTGATACACTTTGTTGGGCGCTGTCGTTTCGGCAACAATACCATAATCGCCACGTTCCATGCGGTCACTTTCAGCAAATATGCCATCATCTGCCTCCTTGTCCGTTTCCGACTGCTGGCTCCTGTCCACGAGCGCATCCTCATACTTCTTGAATACACGCAAAAGCAAAAAAGATTTTGCATAAATAACAACGCCAAACGACATCAGGATAAGCACCGGAAATGTCTGCGGCACGAAGTAAAATACCACAACGGGCAGCGCATAAATAACAACCAGGACAAATGCCGTCGGCAGATGTGACAATGCCATTAAAAAAGCGTTTTTTATCGTGTTTTTTATCGGGTTGACAAACCGTGCCTGCAGCGGAAAGACAAATACCAGTCCCATCAGGAGCACCATCGTCACAGTCACCATGGCAATCTGTATCCACTGCGCAAACTCAATGCCGGAGTAGGCTATGATGCGGTAATCTACCGTCAGCACACATAGTATCACAAGCACAATCAGCCACATTGCTGTCGCCTGCTTAAAATTCTCCTTAAATGCCTTCCAGAAACCTTTCATGATATAGGTCTCCTCATTCTTCACCATCTTAAATCCCATGTAATATGCCGCTGAAAAAGAAGCTCCTATCGTGAAGACCGGAATGCTGAATATCATGAACATCACATTTAATATCATGATGTCCGCAACCTTATTCAAAAAATTCATTAACGGGCTGTCAAGTTTAAACATTTATCTAACTCTCCTTATCCCTATACAAGACTCTTGTATACCTGATTATAATTTCGCAGCAGCTTCTGGTGCGTTATCAGCGCCGTCTCCGCTTTCTGCTTTGCCTTATCCATAATTTCGTCGTAATTTTTCAGGAACGTGTCTGCCACAATTGCCTCATACTTTCCGGATATTATCCCATCATTAAGGTCATTGATAATTTCATCCTTCGTGTGTGCCGGCCTGTACGGTTTCGGCTCCATTGAGTTCACAACATGCTCTGATATCTGGAGGATTGCCTCCTTCTTTCCCATTACGCTCGCCTTCAGCGCCTTGGGATATCCGTTTCCGTCAAATCGCTCATGGTGCGCCGCCGCAATACCGATAATTTTTGCGGAGAGTTTATTTTCAAGCGTTTTTTCCATAATCTCAACATGTGTTTTTATCAGGTTTTTTTCCTCCTCACTGAATGACCTTGGCACATTCAGCAGTTCCGTGGGAAGTGCAAGCATGCCGATGTCGTGCAGGAGCGCTGCATAATACACCTCATTCTTATCAAGTTCGCTCAGCTTGAGCTGCCTGCCAAGCTCACGGCACACATACATGGTAGCCACTGTCTCCGATACAGACTGTTCATCCTTTAATCCGGTACAGTACATGAGCATCTTGAGATATTTTTCTTTTTCATCATCGGAGAGCAGTATGTATTCCAGACTCCGTCCGTACTCTTCCCGATATGTATGGTTCCTGATTTTTGTAAAAATGTCGAATTTCTCATCCGCTTCAGCCAGAAGCGCGCATACACCGGGATCAAATCTTGTGCCGGCATATTTTGATATCAGCGAATGCTCAAACTTAGCGTCAAATGACCGCTGCCAGATCTCCGCCATCTCCGCCACCTTCAGGACTTCCAGCTCAAAGCGGTACCTGTAGTCCATATCCTTTGTCTTACTGTATTCCGTGTGATGGTACAGCACGATTTTGGACTGTTCGTCAAGCGGTGAAAGGTACTTGAGGAACAGGTATCCATAGACAGCATGCGGCAGCGGATTTTTTGCTTCAAATGTCAGCTGCTTGCGCACATCATCTGTCTTAAATGCCCCGATATCATGAAGCAGGGCAAGCATCATAAAGTCTGCAATCTCATATTTCTCATATGTTCCCTTGGTTTCGAGCATCTTGGACATGATATAGCTTACACGCATACAGTGGTGTGCCATGGGTTTATTCATCAGCCGTATCGTTTCATATATCAAATCCGCCATATTTCTACTTGTAATATATTCTACTGCCATATTCATCCTCCATTATCGTACTTTTATGCTTTGATATTCCGCTCCATGGGGGTGTACCGCACCCCTTCCCTGGTCTGCTCCGTGCCTGTGTCCGCGAATCCGACACGGTGATAAAATCCGACTGCATAGGGCGCCGCATTGACTGTTATCCGGCTGTGTCCTTCTTCCGCCCAAACATATTCGCTCACATAGTCAATCAGCATTCTTCCGATTCCCTTTTTATGGTATTTCCGGTCCACAAAAAGCAGGGATATATGCGTCTCGTTCCGCAGGCTGATCATGCCTACCATAATGCCATTGTCATAAGCGCCAAAAAGCTGGTACGCTCCCATCAGGAACATCCTGTAAAGAACGGTGTCCGTTATGAAATCCTGGAAGCTTTCGATTCCTTCGAGCGTATAGTCCTTTGCCTCAAACTGCATGAACGTGCGCCATGCAAGCGCCATGGCATCATCCCATTCCACGCGGTATGCAGGCCTCACAACAATTCTCACGGGCTTAATTACATTCCCTCCTGTCCTCCGTCCGAACTCCAACACAAACATTCCCTTCTGTAGCGTCAGGAACTGTCCGTGAATATACTGGCGGTCAAAAAGACCGGCCGCCAGTATACTCCTGAACAGCTCCTTAACAGTATTTGGTATAGTATAGCACATATTTCGCCAATTGTAAAATTTGAAATTATTATTCGCCTTTTTAATAACGAAAACACAGACCCTGATACAAGTCTGTGTCCCCAGTTACCACATTATTCACAAATAAAGAATCTTTCAAGCGCATCGACTGCCTCACCCTCGTCTTTGCCGTCGGCTGCGATTGTCACGTTCATTCCTTCAGAAGGGTTAAATGCAATAATTCCCATTATACTCTTTGCATTAATCCTGTACTTGTCGTATTCCAGGAGTATCTCACTCTTGTACTGGCTTGCTATCTGCACAATCTCCGCCAGTGGATGATCATATTTTTTCTCAATTTCCTTTACCATTACTTCTTTTTTTAACACGTCAATCCCTCCGTAATCATGAACCGTTTTATGCAATAGCTTTTGCACGAATCATCTTCGGGATGGTCCACCGCAAAGGCACAGCAAAATATACTAAAATAAAAAATAATCATTTATGACTTAAATCATGTACTATTGTCCTTTTTTTCAAAGCAAAAGTCAATAATTTTTAATAAAAATTTTTCAAATTATTAAAAAACCGTCTATTTAAACGAAAAAAAGTCCTATTTTAAGTATTTCATTAGTATTTTCTGCAAAACATCAACATCAATCGGTTTTGTCATGTAATCGTCAAATCCTTTTCTGATGTACTCCTCGCGGACGCCTGCAATTGCGTTTGCGGTTAGTACTACGATCGGCGTGTCATGGCTTACGCTTTCCTCGTGTCCATGCAGGTACTGCATCAGTTCCGTTCCGCTTATCTCAGGCATCATGTCGTCGGTCAGTATCAGGTCATACCGTTCCCTGTCAAGCCGCTCCATTGCCTGCTGTCCTCCATTAGCGCGCTCCACCTGTATTTCCAGCATTTCCAATATGGAGGCTATCACCTCGAGATTCATCTCATTGTCATCCACCACGAATACCCTTTTATCCGGAAAACGCATTGTTTCAAGGGTTACCCCATCCGGCTCGCTGCCTTCCGCCTCAAAGCGCTTCTGGCAGTCTCCGATGGGAACATACGATACCACCTTCTGCGGGATGAGCACCCTGAATGTGGAACCTTTTCCGTATTCACTCTCCACACTGATTTTTCCGTCCATAAGGCTTACAAGGCGTGATGTAATGCTAAGCCCCAGCCCGGTTCCCTCAATGCTCCTGTTCTTCAGCCTGTCAAGCCTCTCAAATTCCACAAACAGCCTTGACAGGTCTTCCTTCTTTATCCCGACACCAGTATCCGACACCCGGATGTCAAGCAGGATATTTTCCTCGTCAAGATACTCAGAGACATTCTGTTTCCTGACACCAAGCTCTATCCATCCCTCATTTGTATATTTTACGGCATTTGTCATAAGGTTTACAATAATCTGTTTCATCCGTACCTCATCACCGTAAAGTACATCCGGCAGTTCATTGTCAATATCAAGCCTTAATTCAAGCCCTGTCCTGCTGACCCTCTCCTGTATCATGACCACGATATCATTGAGCAGCGAGGAGAGCGAATAATCCGATAAAATGATGTCCATTTTTCCTGTCTCTATCTTGGAAAAATCCAGAATATCATTAATCAGCGCCAGAAGCGTCCTTCCTGCGCTCTGGATGTCGGCAGAGTATTTCTTGATTTTTGCGTCGCTGCTCTCATGCATAATCAGCTCATTGAGTCCAAGTATGGCGTTGAGCGGCGTGCGTATCTCGTGTGACATGCTGGAAAGGAACCTGCTTTTCTGCTCGCTTGCCTCCTGCGCGGCCTCCTTATCCCGCTCCATAATGACATGTTCAGTCTCCTCCTTCATACGGTTCAGCTTATAGCGGCGCCGGACAATCCATACCAGCATGCCCATGCTGAAAACCAGCAGCCCATACCCATATGCGACGGAAGCCGGGTATACAAGTTCCTTCCAATAAAAAAACATACTTGCCAATGCCGTTATGATGATTGCCCCAAATCCCAGAAACACTTCAAATGACGGCACAAGCCTCTCCTGGCGAAAGCTTAGAATGCACGCCACAATGTCAACGGCAATCAGCAGGTGTACAAAGATGTAAAAATTGGACATATTGTATGCGTAAACCACAAATGCCGTGACGCTTGCAATCGCAATCATAAAATTCAAAAAAGCCAGCAGCTCATAGCGCCTGTGTGCAGGAAAAAACGCATATTTGTTAAACATTATAAACGGTATCGGCAGCGTGATAAGCGACAGATTATTAAGCCAGCTCACTACGGATGTCCGTTCAACCAGTATTTCCAGACATCCGCAGTCCGTACCGAGATATATGACGGAGACTGCCAGAAAGAGGGTCAGCCATCTTAGCGACTTGACATCCTGGTCCTTGTCCACAAGGATTTCGGAATTACTGGCTATCACCGTCAGCACCATAATAAGCAGGGCCACCAGACAAATGCCCAGACTGTTTTTCGATTTCCGCAATATATACGCCACCAGCGCATACCGGTCCCCGATTGCCGGAAACTGAACCATTGCATGCTCTTCCCCTGACTCCACATTCAGCTCCAGCGTAATTGTATCTCCCGCCTTCATGCCGTCGGCGGGTACCTGGTGGAGCAGATACATTCTTTTGCTGTGTGAGCGGTATTTTTCCTTGAAATTATTCTCATACCACACATTACCGTTCACATATATCACTGTGTCCAGCGCCCGCACCCGAAAACACAGGTATTCCTCCGGCAAGGGGGTAAAATCCAATGTTTTTGTCATGGAAGCATGCCCGTCGTCCAGAGAAATTCTGAGATAATGCTGTGATGCCGCTGTGGCTTTTTCCCCTGTGTGGGTGTCATACCACCCGTCACCGAACCAGACGTCATTTTTCCTGATATTTTTAAAATGATGCTGTACCGGGGAGTCAATACATATCCAGATTGTAATGACAAATACTGCAATAAAAAACGCATAGCATACCAGTTTGGTCGCAAAATGTAAATCAAAACGTCTTAGCCTTTCCCGCAGCCGGTCTTTCATTGCGCTTATCCTCCCTTAGCTTTTCTTCTCTTCCGCATCAATCCATATATAGCCTATCCCATACACTGTCTTAATATATCTGCGTGCATTCAGCCGCTCGCGAAGTCCCCTCACCGTCTTTTCAAGCATGCTCTCATCCATATATATTTTACTTTCCGATATCAGCTTGTCCATCAGCGCTTTTCGTTTGAGAACAATTCCTTTATTCTCCACAAGGTTGCGCAGCAGACATTGCTCCAGGCGGTTCAGCTTTACTCGTTTTCCGTGTACGCTGTACTCCCCCGTATCAAAATTGAATGTGTAATCGTCTATGACAACCATGTGCTCGCCGACAATACTGCTTTTCGTGCCTGCACCTATCGCCTCAAAGCGCCTGCTCGCCTTAAGTGCAAAATCCTTCTGCCTGCGCTGGAACTGCGACCAGACTTTTGCCTTCAATACAGTGAGGCTGAATGGCTTTGTAATATAATCCGTGATTCCCTGTTCACCCAGAACCAGCATGTCTGGCTTTCTGCCATTATCCATTATGAGTATAATCGCAGCCTCCGCAGACCGGTATCTGCCAAGCCCCAGATCATATATCAGTTCATACCCGTCACCGTCAGGAAGCTCCGGATCAATGATGATTACCTGGTAGACTTCCTCTTCCAGCAGCAGCTCGGCAGATTCAAGTGTCCTGCAGAGGTGCGTATGTGTATCTATGTCGGTAAACATCCTGCGCATCTGCTCTGCGAGCGAAAAATCCTCATCGACAATTAGTATTTTATTCATGGCCTTAGCTCCTATCTGACACATTCAAAACCGCAAAGTTTTTACAGTTCCTTAAGACATTTTATTTTCAAATATTATCTACAATTATAAAACTTATCAGACAATTTATCAATATGGAACTGTTCATCCAGTCAAAATTCCGGCAAGCACAAGGCTTGCCACAAGACCAGATGCTGTCGACAAAAGCGCCCCTGCCAGCGTCCACCTTGTCCTTGTGACCCTTGCCGCCATGAAATACACCGACATGGTGTAAAAGACGGTCTCCGTACTCGCAAGCGCAAGCGAGGTTGTGATGCCCGCAAAGGAATCCGTACCATACTCTTTAAAAATATCAAGCGCAAGACCAGTCGCTGCTGATGCGGAAAAAAGCTTTACGACAAACAGTGAGATAATTTCATTCGGAAAATCTGCCGCAAAATTTGTGATGAGACTGCCTATCAGGTTTCCGGCGGCCTCAAGGAAACCGGATGCCCGCAGCACGCCCACTGATATCATCAGCCCGATAAGAGTCGGCACAATGCCGACTACCGTTTTCATCCCTTCCTTGGCTCCCTTGGTAAAGCAGGCATAGATATCTTTTTTCTGCGACAGCCCCATGGCAACAATATAGAAAATCAGCGCCGGTATGAGCATATTGGATATCCTGGTCATGTCTTATCTCCCAAATCGATTCCTGTGTAGTAACATATATATTCCGCAAAATCTGAAATATGTTTTTATACTTACGACAGATGAAACCTGCCGTAAGTATTGCGCCAGCCGCAGCCACGAAGTGGCATATTTCCTTATGCGGCTGTGCGCATCACATTATACTGAGCGGTCAGTCTTTTCGACCGCCAGTATAAAAAACTATCCGGATTGGTACCAATTTCCTATGTCTATCTGTACTTCCACAATGTATATTGATTCCTGTACAATTACAAAAAAACTACTAAGGAGTTATGTAACATGATAAATTTTGCTTTTTGTTATGAGCATGATGAAATACGGAATTTTGTCAGAGATGAGGTTTTAAAATGTTTTAACCAAAAGGGGATTATTGTCGCCGTAATGTGTTACCGCAGTGCATATGAGCTGCAGCGATGCGTCAGCTGCAACTGTCCCGATGTACTTTTTTATGATATTGAGGCTGAGAACGGACTGATGCGCAAGGTGGCAATGAACGCCAAGCGGCAAAATGAAAAACTAATCTCCATCACGACACACAGCCACGGCTACCACCCGCACACAGAGGACGTGCTGCTCGAGCCGATGTTCATCCTTCCTGACAGGAGCCGCAGGCACATATGGTCACACGCCGTGCTCGCCTACGAGACGTTCCTCGACGACAGGGATTCCTTTTCCTACTATGTCCGCCCGGACTACATCCATATTCCTGTTGAAAATATCCGGTATTTTGCGTCCGAGGGCAGACGCACACACGTTGTTTCCGCAAAGCACCGCGACACATTTTACCAGAAGCTTGATATTGTGGAGGCGCTTATCCAAAAGAAAAATTGTCATTTCCTGCGCATCCACAAATCCTATCTGGTCAACGCAAAGTATATCGCAGGATACAACCGCGACTATGTATTTCTAACAACAGGCGAACAGCTTCGCATCAGCAAATATGAATACTACAAATATATCAATGGGCTGATGCGGGAAAACCGGATGAAACGACAGCCACTGTACTCGGAATACTGATAACTGCGTTCATTTCGGGAAGCGTATTTCCGAAGCTGTCCGCTGTCAGGCATGCATTGTCGAGGCCGCACCACCCCGGTTCCGGCTGGTTACTTCTATTATAGATGGCTATCACCTGATGCTTTGGCACGCCCGCCGTGTCCTGACCGGGCTCTCCCAGACAGGTGATTCCCTCCGGAAGCGTTATATGCAGCAGCCTTGCCATATTTCCGGCAGCCTGCGCGGTTTCAAGTTCTTCCATGTACTGTCTGGCATCCTCCTGCCGTGCCACATGCACCAATTCGAATGCTGAACCGTTCGCCCCTGCCATGTACTGTCCGCCAAGCTGTTCAAGCTGTGAGAGTGTTTCCACATCCGGGCTGGTATTCACGTTGACTGGCACATAGCTGTCATCGTCCGCGTATGCCACTGCACTGATATGCGTGTTCTGGAATGTCAGTTTCATGGTATTGCATTCCGGAAGCAGTGACTGCAGGGTCATCACATAGGGACACAGGTAGCTTGTCAGCTGGCAGTTCCTGAGAATAAGCGACGCCTCTCCGCTGACATCGGGCGAAGTGGGGTCATGCATATACAGACAGCTCCCGCTTCCTAAGGAAACCAGCTCACAGTTTTCAAATGATATTGTGCTGCCGCCACGGCTTCCGATGCCTGCGCAGTGGTTGTTTTCGGATATGATGCGGCAGTTGTCAAAGCTTAGGCTTCTGCCATATAAATAGTTCTGGTCAGCATGGACGGCGTAGCCGGTATAATTTTTCTGCCTGTCCCAGCTGTCGCCGACCAGCTCTGCATTGATTTGTGCGATTTCCTCCTCGGTGGGCATTTCAGGTATTGCATTGCTGTCCATGCCGTAAATCGTGAGGTTGGACACACTCCCCGCTGCTATGGTGAGGGGCGCCTTTCTGTAGGAAGCGGTGTCGTATTTCAGGATACATAAGTCCCTGCTGATGCCGGTTATGTTCAGTTCCTTGTTCATGACACGAACCGGCTCTGTGTAGGTTCCGGGATAGAGGAGCAGTGTGTCCCCGTCGGACGCATTGTCAACCCCCTCCTGGATTGTCAGAAAATCACCGGCGCCGTTTGGGTCGATGATGTATTGTCTCGTCAGCTTTGCTGCTGATGTTGTCATGTGACTGCTTCCCGCTGTCAATATGACTGCAATCATGGCTGCCAGCAGGATTTTACTCCTTCTGTATATCTGTCTGTACATTATTGTAATCTCCTGATTATCTCCTTGTCAGTTCTCTCCCCATGACATCTGCCTCATGCTCCAGTGCCGTATCGTCATTGAGACCCTGCCCGTTTATGTCTGCCGTGGGACGGACCCTGCCCTGCATCTGCTGGACAACATGCCATGCTTCATGGGGCAGATGTTTTTCCTGTCCCGGAGCAATATGGATATCCGTTCCCTGTGTGTATGCCAGCGCCTGGAACCGCGCAGGTCTGTCAGAATTGTAGTGCACACGCACATTGTCCATCCGGAATCCGGACAGGAACTCCATGCCGTCTTTGATGTAATCCGGCATACCGGTTCTGTTTGCCCTTGCCGGTATCCTGCCTGCCTTTTTCGAACCAGATTCTGGCTTTTTGCTGATATGTTCCTGCATGTTGGATTTTCCCTCCTGTTATGTCTGGTCTACATACGCCATCAGTTCCTGATACCGCTCTTTGTTGTCCCGAATCAGCCATCGCTTGAATGCTGCAAACGGTGAGCTGTCGCTGTATCATAGGCGCTCTCCCTCGATTTCATCGAACCGCTCCCTTGCTTCCGGAGCCATTCCCCTCGGGATGTTTTTTAATTCACTGCGAAGTCTTGCCCGCTCGGCACGCTCCTGCTCGGTCGGGTCTGCTTTTTCCACCAGATACTGGTACCGCTTCATTTTTACTTTCAGTACATCTGCATACTCGTCTGCCCCAAAATATCCCTCGGCAAGCCCTTCGGATGAGTAGAGGGACGGATTCTCAAGCTCCACACAGTTTTCCAGATCGTATGCCTTGGCATTTGAAACAGAGTTCAGGATATAAGGCGAATGCGTTGTGACTATAAACTGGATTCTTGGAAAAAATGTTGTCAGAAACGGCATTATCTTTTTCTGAAGCTCAATGTGAAGATGCGTTTCCAGTTCGTCAATCAGCACAACGCCCTCAATATTGTACTCGCTGAGACTGTCCTTTAGCAGCCAGTTCTTGTCCATCCTCAGGATTAAGTCCGACACAATATGAATCACTGAGGAATATCCATCCGAGAGCTCGTCAAACCCAAACGGATTTCTCCCTTCCTCATGAATTTTAAAGTCATATGCCTTGTAGTCGTACTCCAATGTGGCTGAATTGTCATCCAGCAGAATACGCAGCGCATCCAGAAAGCGGTCAAACCATTTCTGGATTCTGTCGACATCGGCTGTATTCCCCTCATTTCTGGCGTATGCCTGCTGGGTTTTTGAGTGAATCATATACTTGTGCAGAAGTTCTCCGGGTGCTTCCTGAATACCATAAAAATCCTTTAACCGGATATCCTCCACACCCTTCGCGCGAAGTATGTTCGTTTTTCTGTTTGCAGGAAAAAAAGCTGTGACAAAATCGCCCTGTTTATATATGGTATCCAAATGGTCCACATTATTGAATATGGGGATTGCCCCATCCTTATATTGTTCTATCTCCTGTGACAATGACATATAATGTTCCAGTGCCTGTGCTCTTTTTTTCTCCGTGTGCGCATTTAAAATACGCTTTTTTTCTTAATAAGTTCAGGCACATAATTATCATTTAAATGCAGTAACACTCCTCTGTTTATTGCACAGATGTATTTCTGAAGCGCCAACAGTAACGACGTTTTCCCCGAACCATTTTTCCCGGTAATGATTAAATGCTACCTGCTTTCCTGATTTAGTGATATCACAATATTGGACAAATGCCTTAGCTCATCAATTCGTATTTGGGTGATAAAATGTTCCATCTGGGGCGCTCCCTCCTGTTAGTCTTATCTGTATTATATTTTATCTGCCCGAAAAATTCAATCCTTTCTATTATAAATCAGGCTGTGTCTGCAATGTTCCGTCGCGGTACTCGCCATATGTTCCTTTCACTTTGTTTTTTGTCTCGTATAGCGCTTCGTCCGCGTGGCTTAACAGCTGCGCGATATCCGCATTGGTGTCGGATGTACAGGCAAAGCCTGCGGATGCGCTGATTGTCCGGTTCAGCGTCTCGGACATGGCTACCGGATTTTTGGCAAGCGCCTCATAAAACTGGTTCAGGTACGCGGTCACCTCGTTCCTGTCCGCACAGTGGTAAATCATCATGCAGAATTCGTCCCCGGAACGTCTGGATGTCAGAAAGTGCTCCGGCGGCATCGAGCGCATGACAGACGCAAATCCCTGAAGGTACCTGTCACCGACATCATGTCCGAAGGTGTCGTTGATTCCCTTAAAGTAATCCAAATCCATCATGACAACTGCACTGACCGTTCCCTCCGGCATCCTGTGCAATAGCTCCTGTGCGAGCTTCTGGAAATGGCGGTATTTGTACAGCTCCGTGAGCGGGTCGTGCGTATTTTCATACCGCATGCGGGTCTTTTCCTCGATATCCGCAGTGACATCCGTGATGACGCCAAGTTTTCCCTGCAAAGACTCGGACATATGGATGCGTACATACCGCGCATCGTTAATCTGGTAGACATCGCTCTCCCCCTCCATGGGATTTTTCGTAATCCAGCCGATATATTTGTCAAACCGCTCCGCGCTGTGGCAGAGGTCGGCAACCCTTGTCTTTGAAATGTCCAGAAGCTCCCCGATTCCCGAAGTGGCAAACACATGCTCTGACCCGCGTTCATACTCGAATGCGGCAAGCGGAATCCCGCTTATCTCAATAATGGCAGATATCCTGTTGGAAATATTGATGATGCTTCTCACCATGGTATTGATTCCCCTGCTCAGTTCCTCAAACTCATGATTGCCGCCCACTTCCACAGTTGTATCAAGATTGCCGTCCGTTATGGCTGACAGGCTTTCGATAATGCGGTGAATGCCGTCCACGACCTTTCGCCTGACTAGATAGTTCAAAAGCAGGATGACCGCCGCCTCGACACACAGCAGATAAATCAGCGTGCGTACTGCATTGTCGAGAAGCTTCCGAAGCAGAACCACCTGCGGCAGTACCGCACAGATTAACACGTCCTCATAAACTCTGCTGACCGTGTACATCTGCCTGCCGTCCTTTCCTTTTTTATATGCCCCTTTCCGGCATTGCATCAGCTGGTCAAGCTGGTAGCATTCCTCGGCAAAGCTCTGCTCCATGCTGTCAGAGTGTCCCAGAACAGCGCCCGTTTCACGGTCAACGACAAAAAACTCCTCTTTCTCGTCTGTCGGAAAGCGGGAAAAAATATAGTCATATGTGTTTCTTGACTGCGCTTCCATCAGGCGTTTGGGTTCAATCCCTACCTGCACAAAGCCGCCATGCTGTTTCCTTGTCACGCCGATGTACTGCATGATTTTACCCTCGGACGCGTTGGGCTGCACATCCTGAATCAGGAAGGCATCCTCCCCCCTGTTTTCCAGAAGAACCAGAAACGCGCTTGTCTGCTCATGGTCCGCCATGTCCATACCAATATACTTGGAAACGGATGCCAGCACAATGATTCCATTTTCGTCAATATAGTGGACTTCATCCACGTCGAGCAGCTTCGCAAGATACTGCATCTGTGCCACATCCATCTCAGACTCCTCCTCCCTGTCGAGCACATAGGCTGCCGCCTTTGCCCTGGTCAGATAATCCTCGTTGAGACTTTCGTTCATCAGTTCCAGCTCTTCCTGATTATTTTCAAGGGTATGTATGATTTGTTCTATTTTAATATCGAATGTGTTCAGCTGCTGGTTTTCCAAAGTATGCCGACTGAATAAAAAGTTAATGAAAAGGATTAGGAAAATAGATGCCGTTAGAATGACAGCAGTGTACTTAATAAATATTTTCTGCATAAGATTTCCTCCTCTGGGTGCACATGTCAATCGAACAGGGAAGAGCCATCTTCCCTGCTCGCCGCGCGCCCCATGCGCCGCTTCAGCGGCATATTCCTCTGCATGGGGCTGCGCATAAAAAGAAGAATGCCCAAGACAGGCATTCTTCCAAGGATGGTTAGAAGGGGGCTTTCGCCAGTCCCAACCTTATTATAACATGCGCTTTTCCTCAATTCGCTCTCCATTTCTGCACAAAAAATACTTTTCTTTCACAAAATATGACACGCGCAGATGAACAGCTCACTAAAATTTCGCGAACAGCATAATCTGAAACATTCCGTCCTCGCAGTAACAGCCTATGTTCGCCCCTGTCTTATCTGCGAAAGCCTGCACGCTCTGCATTCCAAGCCCATGATTTTTTCCTCTCTGGCTCTTGGGCAGGCCTGTCCGCGCGTCAAAAATAATCGCTTCCTCATACTCATTCTTCATGTGAATCAGCAGATGGTCTGCCTCACAGTGGATTTTTACATCCACAAGTTTCCTGCGCTGTGTAAAGTCCTTCACACAGTCAATAGCATTTTCAAGCAGGTTCGCAACCACCATGGCAAACTCGTAGCTGTCAACCGGAATCTGTTCGGCGACAACGATATCGCGGCGCACCTCGACATCCATTGACGATGCTTTTTCCATCATGCAGGAAAGCATCGTGTTGACAATCAGGTTACTGCTGTACTTTGTCACCTTGTTTTCATCTGTGACGGTGTTGATGTGCTCCGTGACTTTCTTAATCTCCTGATACGCGCCCTGATCCAGCAGGGCATCTATCATGCTGGAGTAGTGGCGTATGTCGTGCCGCAAAATCCGTAGGTTCTTCTCGGACTGCTCTACCAGATAATACTGGTTTTCCAGATTCTTGATATAGTTCTCAAAAACCGTGTTCTGCCAGCACAGCTGCGTCCGCTGGGATTCGTTTGACACATACCCCATTACAACCACATATGCCACAAACATTGTTATGATAAACATCACCACGCCGAGAATATTCTGCGGGTTGTCATCAAGGGTATACGGAAAAAACGTAAGGCACGAAAAACCGCAATAAAAAAACACGGGAATCAGGCAGAGCTTCCACCAGCTGTTCATCGTCTCTCCCTGATAATTCAGACAAATTCCCCGGATTTTGATGTATAAGACATATAAAATGACCACATGCGTCACAATGCATCCTGCTATGCACAGGCACAGATTTCCCGTATAAATATGCAGGACGGCTGCCATAATGCTTCCGGCTATCACGTAATTGGAACCGCTCAGACCGATAAACAGCGCCTTGCTGTCCCGCCATTTCGAGATAAAAATTCCTGTGCACTGTGTCATGGTTATCTGATAGATGGTCACCAGAAAATAGCACAGCCTGCTGTCCGGAAACATATTCAGTTTCAGGACATTCGGAATCGTTATTGCCAGAAACGAACCGATGCAGATTCCTGCCGTTTTTTTCTCTGAATAGCGGTGTTCAATAAAAAGATACATGAACAGCATAACAAAAATGTGGCCGATTGTGTATGAAATATTTTTATAATTCATTTCCCGCCATCCCCCTGCCTGTACTGTTCCGAGACAAACATAAGATATTCCTTTTTCACATCCGCCGCCCTTGTCCTGCTGACAGGGATATTTCTGCCACTTCGCATAACAATGTTCCCAGATGCCAGTTTATCCACGTAATTTAAATTGACAAGAAACGATTTGTGCACCTGCATGAAGTTTTTGTCCCCGGAAATTTCCTTGACCGCATCGTCAAAGGATTTTCTGATAAAAATGCTTTGAATCGTTTTCCCGTCTGTCAGCCAGACGTTCAGTATCCTGGAATAATTTTCGATATACTCGATCCGCGAATAGGGCACGGATACAATCCCTTCTTTTGTCTTCACCTCGTACTCTGCATCCTTTATGACCTTTGCGGCATCAGACACGGCATAGTCCAGCGCCTCAAAAAACAGCTCCTCCCTGACTGGCTTAAGGAGATAGCGCACAGCCCGCACACCGTATGCTTCCAGCGCATAGTCGTCGGAGGACGTAATATAAATAATGACGCTTCTTTCGTCTGTGTTCCGAATCAGGCTGCCGATGTCAATGCCTGTCTTGTCACTCATTATCATGTCCAGTATGTAAATATCCCCCAGCCGCCCCTCCTGTATCTTTTCATATAATGCCGAGGAATCGGTAAACTGTACCACCTCAAATTTTGTGCCCGCATTGCTTTCCTTATATTTTTCCAGCAGTTCCCCTATCTCCGCCAAGTCTTCCGTGCTGTCATCACAGACCACAATTTTCATATGACCTCTCCTCATAAGATTCGTTATACTGGCGGTCGAAAAGACTCAGTATAAAGTTATGCATACAGTTTCTAAAACAGTATAACATATGTTTTCACGGCTTTCTATCTATATAAGACATAATCCTGCATTTCCCGAAAAAATCCTGCGCTTGTAAGGGCATCTTTTGTAAAATCGGGGTAATTTTTGACAACAATGCGTTTGCTGTCAGGATATAGTTTTGCTTTCCTGAAATGTTCCGCAAAAATTGCGAGACACTCCCCCAACAGCTTTTTGCCTTCTAAATTTTCATCCAGTACACGCAGTGTATTTCCCTGCCGCTCCATGACCACAATGGGAATCCCGCCATAGCAGGCTGCGACGCTTCCCGGCACGTTGAGAAAGCTGCGTCCTTCCTTGTGGGGCAGTATCTTCCCCCAGCACTGCACCGGGTCTGCCGCGTTGACCCAGATTACTTTTTTCTCCGGTTTTGCAAGCGTCCTTATGACAGATGCGTAGTCTCTGTCTCGGATAAACTGTGCACCGGATAATCCTTCCACAAAATATCCGCGCCGCACCTGCCCGGTATACTCCTGCACCCGAAGCACGGACAATGCCTCCTGCCACGAAATGCCGCATGCGGCGGCAGTCTCCCTGCAGACGACAAGACTGCGGTCGAAACATCTTTCCAGCCTTGTTTTTATAGATTGTTCGCCGGACTGTTCCCTCAGTGGTTTTACAACATCCCATCTCCCTGCCTGCAATGCCTTTACACGCATATTGACCCGCTGCCTTGCGGATGCCTTCCTGGTTTTCTCCCTGTCCTGCCACTGGCGCACCGGAACAAAACTGTCCGCATACACCAGTCCTTTTTCGAGCAGGGACATCAGCGTGTCATAGGGCGACTCGCTGCCAAGCAGGCCATTTAAGGACTGCATAAAACTGGCGCCGCGCCTTTGCAGCGCCAGGTATAGGAGCTGCTCTTTTTCGGAAAGACTCGTTTCCGGAAACCCGGCATCCCAGTCAATTTCTTCCTGATAGTCAAAACGCAGTCCGCCCTTATCCGCCATGTGCCAGAACAGCTCCCCTTCTGCAAGATAGGCATCCAGCTTTGCCGCGCGGTAATTGTTCACCCATCGGGGAAGCAGGATTCCCTCCCAATAGGACACGGGCAGGGTTGTCCCGGCATAGCGTTTTAGCAGACTGCGCAGGCTTTCTTCTGTGGGGGCACTCGTCTCCATGCGGGACAACAGCAGTGCTGCATATGCCTCCGGCGGACAGGTCTGTACCTCCTCGCGTCGTTTTTTCAAGGTTCTGATTATGGCACGCCGATATAATTCCGCATGATAATATGTATCATCCTCTTTTACCGCTTCCCCGCGCCGGCACAGTTCCGCCAGTATCTCCCCTGCGGTCTGCACATCCCATCCATACCGCCCCGCAGTCTGGCAGACACCCGCCGCCCCGCGGTAGCGCAGCATACGCCTGACGATGCGGCATTGTTCTTCCCTGCCGCCGTCGGCATCCCCATTTTGTTCTGTCCCGGGCTCTCCAAGCGCCGCAGCATAGCGCGCAGTCTCCTCTGCCGCAATCCACAGGCCCTGTTCCAGGTATGCCGCCCTGCCCTCCTGCGCCAGCAGTTCCAGCCATTCAACCGGAACTTCCAGATCCCCTGCCGCCAAATCGCCCTCTGTCATAAGCAGCGAATGAAGCTGCTTTTCATCCACGGGCAGCGATGTCCGCTCCTGTACCTGGACAAGCTCCCGCCGCCCTGGCTGTATGAGTTCCTTGTCCGCTTGCAATGCCTGGCTCAGCGCTTCCTCGACTGCCATATGGATTTTCCGCGGCGTAGGCGCATAGTCATACATCACGGCTGCCTCCTGCCCCCATTGTAACGGAAGGGACATGGGGGACGGCAGTTCTGTATAGACATCCCGCACCTCCACCGCGCCTGAGCAAATGTCCTCCAGCAGTTCCTTTACACCGCCGGCATCCCACAGTCCATTCATGCACTCCTGCCTTGTCTCCCGGATAAGGGGATGCCCTGGTTCCCGCACGACTTGCTCTAACAGTTCCGCACTTTTCAGGCGCTGCTTCCAGAGGGGCTGGCGGCTGTTGTTTCGCACGCCCATCATCAGCGCACGACCACAGTTATACCGGAATGCCATGTTAAACACAGGCGCTGCCGGCAGGATAATCTCCATATTTCTGACACACGTGTCAGGATTTATCTGGTGCAGGATTCCCTCTGGCAGCGTTGCGTTTCCATACGTGTAGAGCAAAAATCCATCCTCCTCATCCACACAGCCGACTTCGACTCCCAGCTGCTGCCGTGCCGCCTCTGCTGCAAGCAGTGAAAGCGGCGCATTGATGCGCCTGCCAAATAAGGAGTGAAACATCAGCTGGCTGCTGCCCATGGAATCCCTGAAATGCTCCACGATGATTGTCCTGTCATTGGGCAGGCTTCCCACTGTCTTTATCTGGCGTTCCAGATATCCGCCGGCAAGCGATACCGCAGTCTCGTCAAGTCCCAAATCCCGCAGTGCGTCCGGAAGCTTCCCATCCCCATATGCAAGCTCAAGCGTGCGGAACATCCGCCCGAATGCCTCTCCTGTCCGCTTGTCGCGCCCCTTGATTTCACCTTTCCAGAATGGAAGCCTTGCTCCTTCCACCGGAGCCTGTGTCACAGTGACCGTATCCCTGCTGATGTTTGTGATTTTCCACGCAAAGGAACCGAGGATAAAGCGGTCGCCCTTGCGGGATTCATAGACAAACTCCTCATCGATGTCGCCAAGCTTTACCCCTTCTTCCGTCTTAACGGCGTACAGTCCCTTATCCGGAATCGTGCCGCCTGCCGAAATCGCGAGCATCCTGCTGTAGCCGTCCCCCTCCACACGCCCATGGATTCTGTCGTACAGGATTCTCGGGCGCGCAGGGATATCGCGCTGGTGTTCATAATCCCCCGCGAGCATTCCAAGAACAGACTTGACATCCTCCTTGGTTACATTTCGGAACGACCATGCCCGCGGCAGTATTTCCATGACTTCGTCCAGTTCATAGCTTCTGAATGCCGCCATCGAGACAAGATGCTGGGCAAGGACGTCCAGACACCCCACAGGCGGACTGATGTGCTCCACGCCGCCTTCCCTGGCAAGCTGTGCAGTCATTCCGCAGGACACACATTCCGCCGCCGTCCGCGGGAAAAAATACATCACGCTGACACGGCCGGGATTGTGCCCTGCACGTCCAAGACGCTGCATTGTCCCTGAAACGGTACGCGGACATCCGACCTGCAGTACCTGGTCAATCTCCCCCACGTCAATGCCCAGCTCCATGGACGATGTCGCGCACAGAAGGCGCAGCTGTCCGTCACGCAGGGACGCTTCCGTCTCCATGCGCTGTTCCTTGGAAAGGCTTCCGTGATGTACGCGCGCAAAGCCCTCGCCGCCTATCAGATTGACATAATATGCGAGCTTTTCCGCATACCGCCTCCCCTCCACAAACGCAATCACGCTGCGGTTTCCCTGGCAGTACTGGTACACGAGCGCACCCAGTTCTTCCCACACCGGGTCTTTGCGCCTGCCCTTGAATAAATCCGCATATGGTCCAAGTATGTCCAGACGGATTTTTTTCTGCATGGCAGGCGCGGCGATAACGACCTCCTCCGGCGCGAGATATTCCGCGGCGGCATCCAGCGGCTCAATCGTCGCCGAGAGGCCGATTCGCTGCAACGGCTGTCCGCACAGATAATCAAGGCGTGCCAGGGACAGCATTAAATGGGCGCCCCTTTTGGTGTCAATCAGGGCGTGCAGCTCGTCTATAATAATCGCTTTCGCCGTTGCGAGCACGTTCTGTCCGGTCTTGCTGGTAAGCATCAGGTACAGGGATTCCGGCGTGATAATCAGGATGTGCGGCGGGCGTTTTACCATTTTCTGCCTGTCCGCCTGCGACGTGTCGCCTGTTCGGATTCCTACCGTAATCTCTTCCCGGGCGTCAATTCCCTCCAGCGGCCGCCTGAGATTTTCACGGATATCGGCTGCCAGGGATTTCAGCGGCGAGACATAGATTACATATAATTCATTTTTCAGCGTTCCTGCTTTTGCCCGCTGTTTCAGTCTGTCAATAAAGACCAGAAAGGCAGAAAGTGTTTTTCCTGTTCCCGTGGGCGCCGATACGAGTACGTGGCGTCCCTCGGCTATGTTTGGCCATGCCGCGCGCTGTACCGGGGTCGGTTCGCCAAGCGTGCCCTGAAACCAGTCCAGCGTTTCTGGTCCGAAAAGATTCTTGATGTCCTGCATAAGCCGTCACTCCCTGTCAAAAGCAATCGGTCTTTGCAGGATATCAAACTTCACAGTTACACTGCCTCCATAATATGGGCTGATACCCTCAATCGTAATGCTTCCTTTATTTTTGCCGAATTTCACATTGGCGCCATAAGAAATCGTATAGTCCTTTCCCTCCACAAGCTTCATTTTTCCATTCTCTCCCATATAAAATATCGTTACGCCCGGTTTCAAAAATCAAGCGCAAACATTGCATATATCATTATTCTTTTAAAGCATTTTATATGAATAGTATAACATCAACGAATCAGTTCATCAATCGCATTTCTTCCCCATAGCCTTACAATCTTCCATAATTTTACTCATAATTTCCTGTCCCTCCTTATCTTTCTTGAAATATCTTGCCCTGTCCGCCAGTTCTTTATCATGTCATCGGGATTTGTACAGCTTAAATCTTGCATTAATCTTCCAAGAGGTGCATCGTCTTTAATCTCTCCATTCACATAGATGATATGTGCTTTATCATCAAATAGTTTTCCATTCTCCTTGATTGTCCTGTCAATATGATAAATAGGAAAATTCCCTTCGAGCACATCATTTTCTGTAATAAATATTACATAGGTTTCAGGAATCAATTCTGTATCTTCTCCCGAAAGGATTGCATTGGCATCCATTAAACTACTGTTGTATCTTGTACGTTTTGGTTTGGCCCCGCTGTCGGCTTTTTGCATTGGACTGCAAATCAAAAAAGCAAAGAGCGTTATACTCTCTGCTTTCTATTCATCATTTTACAATAAATAACCGCCACTACC
>Ga0137307_101364_pt1 | contig 20825 bp, 17 predicted proteins | sample NAcewD2O_March_2_FD_97180 | JGI IMG/M metagenome (GOLD analysis project Ga0137307, IMG submission 97180) | Mouse cecal microbial communities from Vienna, Austria - N-Acetylglucosamine amended D2O_March | ecosystem: Host-associated > Mammals > Digestive system > Large intestine > Cecum | place... | reverse complement strand
AAGATATGCATACTACCATCGGACATTTCATCCGGGATAAACGCATTGAGGCTGCGGAAAATATGCTCAAGTATTCCGATTATTCTCCGGTGGACATCTCGAACTATCTGGCATTTAATTCCCACAGCCATTTTATCAGTGTTTTTAAGAAATGTACCGGTCTTACTCCCCGCAAATACCGGAACCTTCATTTCCGCAGGAACTGGAAATAAGATTCTCCAGTAATCTGCCGCCTGCGCCTGCGACCGTATTCCCTTCGAGCAGATACCGCTTCAATTCCCTTTGAAGAGACGTCTGCTCCGGCAGCTCGCCCAGCGGAAGATCCGGATTTTTAAATACCCACTGCATATATTCCGTTTCCTCCTGACCGGTTGGCTCAATATCAAACAAACGCTGGAACGCAAGAATGTGCGAGCCTTCTTTCAGAAGTTCCTTCAGCGTGGGCGAAAGAAGCCAGGAATGGCACACCATTTCCGCAGACGCATAATCTGTGAATACTTCTTCGAACAGCCGCTTTGCCGCCTGATAGGAGCTTTGGATTCTGGCTTCTTTTAAGACGGCATCGGACGGAATGTGGATGCTGATGTATTTCTTTTCGTCCTCTTCCACCATCTCGTATTCCAATTCACCAATCTGCAACAATTGCCCCGATATCTGCCTTGCCGTCCACCATTCCCTGTCAAACCCGTAAATCCCATAACTCTCTTTGTGCTCACGTACAAATCTTGAAAAACATTTCATCGTATCTATGTATATTTCTTCCCCTATTCCAAGACGCTTATAATTTTCCGCAGTCCGTAAGGCGCAAAGCAGCATGCAGGTCAAGATTTTCACTCCATGTGTATCTTCCCCCAACGCGTCTTTCAATTCCGACAAACCGCCCTCCCATGTCTTCCTGAAAAACAACCGTCCCATTGAATCCCGCAATGACCCAAAGTCATATTCCACGGAAAATGCAATAACCGCACCAGACACTTCATCCGGCATATCAATTTTTTCACACAGATTCTTTAAGCCCTTCATAGATTTCTTCCTCCAAACTGATTTTCCCGATTCTCCCTGTCGTTTAGTGCTTTTATTTTAAGTTATAATGCTTTGAGTGTCAAAAGAGAAATCAGCTGAAATACCTGAGTGAATATTTTAAGAATTGAAAGGCGGCTCTGGGTATTGACTTTTTTGCAATCTGCCGATATACTATGTGTCGTAACAGACACTTGTTATATCTTAAAATATATAACCCAGTATGGAAAGGAGGATTATTATGGCACAGAGTAAATTATTTTTTCAAGACAGAATTACAAACGGCAACGGTCAGATTGTCCTTCTTAGGTTTTGGGGTATTACTTTCTAAATATATCTGCATTTCCGGTATCCGGTTATGAATCATTTCCACAGCCTGTTTTCACGAAAAAGTATAGACGGACGTTTGACGGCTCTGTTTTTACAGAGTTTTTTTGTATGCCAATGTTACAGTGAAATCTAATATTTCAGGAAAGGATATGTATGGACATAATTAACGGAATCTATACCTCTGCAAAAATCTTTACCGTAAATACGGCAGAACATACCATTGACCCTTATGCAATTGCACAGATACAAATGCTCTGCGACAACGAATGCTTCGAAGACAGCAAAATCCGAATAATGCCCGACGTGCATCCGGGAAAAGTCTCCACGATTGGATTTACCTCATCTGTCGGGCCACGCATTATGCCCAGTGTAATCGGCATTGATATCGGCTGTGGAATCACTCTCGCAAAGCTGAAACAAAAAAAATGTGAATTTCAAAAGCTTGATAGCACAATCCGGGAACATGTTCCCTCTGGCTTTTCCCTCCGAAGCAGACCGCATCACTTAAGCGATGACTTTGATCTGCAGAAACTGCGCTGCTATCCGCATATTCAGGAGCGAAAGGCAAGGTTAAGTCTCGGGACGCTCGGCGGCGGCAACCACTTTATTGAAATAGATACTGACGACGACGGATTTTTGTATTCTGCAATACACTCCGGAAGCAGACATCTCGGAAAAGAAGTCACGGAGCATTACTTGAAGGCGGGACAAAACGCCCTGAAAGAAAGCGGCATTCAGGTTCCCTACGAGCTGACATATCTGGAAGGAACGCTGATGGAAAACTATCTTCACGATTTAAGTATTGTGCAGGAATTTGCCGCCCAAAACCGCAGCGCCATTCTCGCCTCATTAAGCAAGCACATGAAATGGAAGGTTACAGAGACTTATTCCTGCATCCACAACTATGTCGATTTTACAGACAACAATATGATTTTACGGAAAGGCGCAATTTCTGCCAAAAAGGATGAGCCGGTCGTTATCCCTGTCAATATGCGCGACGGCATTCTTCTGGGCAGGGGGCTTGGCAATGAAGACTGGAACCAATCTGCGCCTCACGGAGCAGGCAGGATTTATAAACGTGAAGAAGTCAAAACACACTTCACCGTATCCGCCTACAAAGCTGCCATGAAAGGGATTTATTCTACCTGCATCGGAAAAGACACTCTGGATGAAGCGCCTTTTGCCTATCGGGCGATGGATGCGATTGCATCCGCAATTGCCGACACCGTGACAATCACCAAATGTCTGCGGCCCATTTATAATTTTAAGGCAGGTGACAGAACATGATCCTACAGTTAAGCGCAGGTCAGGGACCTGAGGAATGCCAGCTTGCAGTCGGAAAGCTATACCATGCCCTGCAAAAAGAATTTCCTGATATGCGGCTAATTTCCCAAAAGGAAGGAGCCCGCAGGAACTGCTATCATTCCATCCAGTTTGAGGCCAAACAGAACCTCTCCTTTCTGGAGGGAACCGTTCTCTGGATTTGCAGGAGCAGTTTCAGGCCTAAGCACAAACGGAAAAACTGGTACGTTGACGTAAGCATCATTCCCGACAAGGCGGAAATCTCCACGGAGCAGATTTTCCGCATCGAAAAGTTTCACTGCGGCAAAAAAGGCGGTCAGAACGTAAATAAAGTAGAGACAGGCGTTCGAATTACGCATATCCCGACCGGAATTACCGTTACTTCTACGGAAGAACGGAGCCAGTTCCAGAACAAGCAAAACGCACTGAAAAGAATACAGGAAATTCTCAATGAAGAAGATAGAAAAAATACAAATCTGCGGAATCATGAAGCATGGAAGGAGCACAACCGGATTGTGAGGGGAAATCCGGTCAGGATTTATGAAGGTGATGCGTTCAGGCTCCGCTACTATGTGTAAAATTATGGAAGATATGAGGAATGAAGCCGTACAGAATAAAGCAAAAAAGACGGCGGTTCATTTAATAAAATTAGGCAAGATGTCTTTAGAAGAAATAGCAGAAGCTACGGAGTTATCTCTTGATACAGTTAAGGAATTAAAAGACCAATCAATGCAGTTAGCATAATCAGTAAAAAATTTGATATTAAAATAACAGAGTAAAGGCGCATGGAACAAGAATGTAAACCATGCGTCTTTTTTGCGCCAAAAGGAACATGAGCGACAACATTCAGACCACTACCACAGGGGCAGATACCGCCCTGTTTACGCCGCTTCATGTTCCGCTTCTATCCCTTCACAACGCCCACAGTTTTCAACTTCCTGACAGGCGTCACAATGTCGCTCTGCTGCGCCATCACCTCATCAATGTCTTTGTAGGCAAATCTGCATTCTTCCGCCACATCATTCTTTTTTCTTTTACCCAGAGTAATCCCCTGCTCCTTCAAATCCACCATCACCTGCTCCGTAGTAAACGCCTGCATTGCGCCGCTTCTCGAATAAGCCCTGCCCGCACCGTGAGAAGAAGTGAAGAAGGATTCCTCATTGCCTTTGCCCTCTACCACATAGCTGTACGAGCCCATTGCTCCCGGTATCACGGCGCGCTCGCCCAGCCTTACCCTTGTGGCGCCCTTCCGGTGTACCCAGACATTTGCACCATAGTGATTTTCCAACGCCGCATAGTTATGATGGCAATTGATTTTATCGGTAAAGACGACCGGCAGACCGGCATATTTTTCAACCTGCTCCTTTACAACCTCACACACCTTATCCATCATGCGCTCCCTGTTCTCAAAGGCATAGTCAAGCGCCAGATGCATCCATTGGATATACTGCTGCCCCTCCCTTGTATGCACCGGAAGAAATGCAAGCCTGTATTCGTCGGGAACCTCGCTGTACCATGTCCGGTTCAGCTCACGGGCTTTCCCATGAAAATAATCGCAGATTTCTTTTCCCAGATGACGGCTTCCCGAATGTATCATGATACAAAGATACCCGTCCTCATCTTCCTGAAGCTCAATGAAATGATTTCCTCCGCCAAGCGTCCCTACCTGAAAATATCCTTCCTCGATCAAATGTACCAGTTCCTGATTTGCCTCATACTTCTGCATATTTTCAAGCGCCAGATCCAGTACGGCAGAATCCTGCTTTTTCTTATAGCTCTCAAATCCCACCGGGACGGAACGCATAATCCCCCCTATCATGTTCTGCATGATGGTTGCGGTCCCTACCTTCACTTCTCTGATTTCTTCGTATCTGATATTTGTCGCCGCAAAGACCATTCCGCAGCCGATATCTACGCCGACCGCATTCGGAATAATCACATCCTTTGCTGCGATCACTCCGCCGATCGGCATTCCCTTTCCCGTGTGGGTGTCCGGCATGAGGCACACCCACTTATGCAGAAACGGGAGATTCGACAAATTGTATGCCTGCAAGAGACAAGACTCTTCTATCTTATCTATACCGGAAAGCCACGTCTTTATTGGAAATTTTGTTTTTTCATTATAGATTACAAACATAAACAATCCTCCACCTTTCTATATCTCTCGCCGTCAAGAATCTTTTTCAGGCACGCAAACGGGTTTAATTCGTTTGAGAGCACCATATTACAGACATTGACGGAATATCCGCTGACAAGACCCACTCCGAGTTCATTTTCACGAACCGGAATTACATTCGTTCTGCTGTTCACGTTCCAGAACATGAGCTTTGGCATTTTGTAACCGTACCTTGCAAATCGCTTCTTTATTGTGTCAAACAGCGTATCCGTATTACAAGTCCGCACTGCGCTGTCAAACTCCATATCCGAAATCACAAGAACCGTCTGCGGAAGCTCCTCCTGCCTCAGGCGATTTGCTGCCGCCGTCTGCAGAATCAAATCAAAGGTCGCCTCAAGATTCGTATTGGTACAGTCGTCATACGAAAAAGCAAGCTCCAGCTTTTCCTTCAATGTCCGGCACGAAGACAGATCCACATACCTTGGACTGCTTGAAAATGTGATAAACCGATTGTGATATGCGCCGCCCATACGCTCTGCAAAATAAATGCCAAGCGCATTCGATACGTGGAGCGCCGTCGTGTTCCCGCTGCCGACCGGGCAAAGCATACTGCCGGAACCGTCTACCACGCAAAGCACATTTTTCGCACCGGCCACAGTATCGGGAAGATTTTTCCACAATGCCTCTAACGCCGCATCCTCGGCGCTAACCGTCATTCTCCATCCTTCGCACGCCGTATAACGTACAACGATTTCATGCGGCATCAATAGGCCCGAATGTATCACAGCCTGATTTTTCTGCACCGCTTCAAGGTAATTCTTCCTGCGCGCCTCATCATGCCGCAAAAATGCATTCCGGTAAAGGATATTTGCCCTCGAAGCCACCCCTGTATAATCAATCTCATCCCAACGGTTATCGCTCATATACACCTCTGTCACATTTAAATATGCTCTCAGAGAGGACAGAAGTTTTCTGTATCCCTTCGCGGTAAGTCCCAAAAAGCTTTGCAGTTTTACTGCATTTTGTCTGGTCTCTTTTGAGAAAGTGTTGTTTCCAGGCATCCACTTTGCGCACAGCGAAATACTTCTATTCCCCCCCATATCCCTGACATCCTTCTCTAACTGTGCTTTTAATACGGTCATCGCTTTTTTCTCAACCGGCGTGTCAAACAGACACAGCAAATCATCAAAACGCCCGTATTCTGCCATGATTTCAATCAGACCGCCTACCATTTCCGGAAAACTTCCTGCCAGATATTTTATGATGATGCGAAACGTCCTTCTCTCACCCAGACCGCCCCTTGCATCCCGCAGGAAAAACAGCCACTTCATGGCAAGCGTCCTGTCCTCATAAAATGCCCGGATAAACCGGTCAACAATCTGCCTTTCTCCTTCATTCCGAAGCGATGCGACAGCAAAATTTAAATCCACAAGAGCCTTCCCAGTTGTCTCATAGCCGAAAGCTCCATTTTCCGTATACTTCCCGCTCTGATTCAGAACAGTATGTAATTTATCCATAAAATTCATAATGATTCCTCCTTACTTATCCAGCCTTACCGGGGCAGGATTCGAACCTGCAAATACCAATTATTGTCTGCCGTGAAAGCCTTTTGCAAGACTTATTTTTTCCACGGTAAGGCTGCTTTATGACCGGGAAACGCCGTAACAGTTCAGGTCTGTCCGAACTGTTACAAACCGCCAGAAAGCTGCTGCCGAGGCGGGAGTCGAACCCGCGACAACGCACTTAAAAGGTGTTATCATTTGCTGTTAAGGTCTTTGCCAAGACCTGTTTTTCCGCGCTCTACCTACTGAGCTACTGCGGCAGCAGCTTTCTGACGGTTTTGTTTTCCTTGTCGGGCATTTCGTTTCGTAATGCCTGAATATAAAATACAATATCTGGAAGAAAGAATCATTTCAAAAAAGTTGCGAAGATGTGATTACATGATATAATAAATGAAACGTATTACTTGTAATCAACCTGACGGTTGGTTACATGATATAATGTCGATAGGTGATAATATGTCAGAATTTAAAGAACTCATAAAATCATTTTCCAAAAGCCGGGAATATGTCCGCGATTTTTTTGTATACGGCTTTAAAACACGGGACGAATTTGGCGGCTGGAGCAGCCGCACCTATGACAACGAGCGCCGCCGGCTCGAAAGCTGGCTGTCCGGCTATGTCAGAGAGGACTACACCGAAAAAGGAAAAAACATTTATTTATCCGTTGACAGCAATCTGCTTGACACAAATCCGCTCTATCGCGTATGGAAGGCAAAGAGCTTTACCGACAATGACATTATGCTGCATTTTTATATCTTAGATTATCTGAAGGAATCCGACGGGCAGACAGCCGACGAGATAACAGACGGCATTCTTGAAAAATATGGCGTAATGTTTGATTCACAGATTGTCCGGCGGAAATGCAACAAATACGCCAAAGAAGGAATTCTGACGAAGGAAAAAAGCGGCAAAGAAATCATGTACCGACTAGGAATGCGCTTTGGGGAATTGCGATCTCATTATCCAAATTTAGAGAATGCGATAAAATTCTATCAGCTTTCCTCCCCGCTCGGAATCGTGGGGAATACCATTATGGAGAATTCCTCATTTGAAAATGATATGTTTCGGATAAAGCACAGCTTCTTTGTTCACACCTTAGAAGATGAAATGCTGCTTTCACTCCTTGGGGCAATGCACGAAGAAAAATCGGTACTCCTAAAAATCAAGAGTACCAAATCAGAAAATTTTCAGAAAGTAGATGGGGTTCCGCTAAAAATATTTACCAGTACCCGAACCGGCAGGCGTTTTCTATGTCTGTATCTCCCGAAAAAAAGGCGTTTTTTCAGCGCCCGCATGGATGCGGTGAAGGAAGTGACAATAAAAGAGCCCTATCCAGACTATAAAGACATCAAAGAAAAATTGGAAAAAAACAAAGGGCTTTCCTGGGGCGTTTCTTTTCAAAATGATGATCGTATACATTTAGAGCACGTCAAATTGACCTTACATATTAACGAGCGTTCCGAGGCACATATTTTAAATCGGTTGGAACGCGAGGGAAAAGGCGGTACAATTCTGCGTATTGCCCCTGATACTTTTACCTATGAAACCGAGGTCTTTGATGCAAATGAAATGCTTCCGTGGATTCGCACTTTTATCGGGAGAATCGCAGCGATAGAATCAGATTGCAAGAAGCTGGAGCAACTTTTTCAAAGAGATTTTTTGGCAATGTATAAAATGTATTTTGAGGAACCATAAATGGCAGATTTATTTTCAGAAGTGTACAACTGTTATTTTCAGGTAATCAAATCCCTGATTACAGCCAAGAACTGCATATCGGAAAGCGAGCTGAACTTTCGTATTAAAAGCGGCTGTTTTGAAGAAAGCATCCTCTACCTGCTCCCGAAGCTCACAGAAAATGGCTGGGGCTTCTTTGAAAAGCAGGATGGTCTTTTTCGTTCAAAATTATCCACAGATTTCTATGTTCCTCTTACCGATTTGCAGAAATCCTATCTCAAAGCGATTCTCATGGATGATAAAATCAGGCTTTTCCTCAGTGATGCAGAAATTTCGGATATAAACAATACATTTGCCGACATCAAACCGCTCTATACACCGGATGATTTTTACTATTATGACCGTTTTACAGACCGGGACGATTATGAGAATCCGGATTACAGGGCGCACTTTCGGATGATTCTTTCGGCAATCCAGAACCGGCAGTATCTGGATATTCTTTACGAATCACGCCTTTCCCACAGGGTCCATCACCACTACCTGCCCTGCCGCCTTGAATATTCTATCAAGAACGACCGTTTCCGGCTATTGGCAGTTGAAGAGCGTACATCCAAAGCCTTAAGGGTTGAAACCTTAAATTTAAACCGTATCAAGGAAATTACGCCAATTGATAAAACCGTAAAGCGGCTTCCTGATATCAACAATGCCCTGCGGCGTTCTTACTATCGCGATCCTGTCCGAATTATCATCCAAAACCGGCGCAACGCCTTGGAGCGCGCGATGCTGCAGTTTGCAAATTACGAAAAGAGCACTCGCAGAATTGATGATGACACCTATGAATGTCTGATTTACTACAATAAAAAAACGGAGACAGAACTCCTGATCGAAGTTCTGTCTTTTGGTCCGATGATAAAGGTCGTGGGAAATGATGGTTTTCTTGAGCTTATGAAGGAACGGCTTGTATGGCAGGCGGGGATATATGAATTGTTATAAAAACCTTAAATTTTTCATTAATACCCATGACTTATTCCCCTTCACTTTACTTCCGCAATTGATAAGAGCATACTTCAAAATCACGCAAGCAGCATCCGATCCAAATAAGAGCAACGCAGATAATCAGGGTTGCTATAATATATATTTGAATTAAAATCAGATATTTCATCTGAAATAAAAGATGAAAATACATCAATTATTGTCTGCTCTATGTCATCATTTTCACAAACTGATAGTATCAACTGCAGATACACCATACCAATAGATGTTTCTGATGGCACTGTGTATTTACATTCTCCCACGGTATCAAAGCTACCATTTTCAATCTGATAATCTTCAATCACTTCATCCGAAACTTGTTCAAAAGATAAACAATGATTTACTTCTGCCAGCCTCATCTGTCTTTTAATATCCTTTTTTGAAAAATACCGAATCACATCTTTTCTGTGATTCAGTGTCTTTCTTGCAATAAACTCTATTAAGCTGCAAAAATACAACAAATTATCCTGCTCTCTTTCATTCATGTATCTGTTCACTCCTCTCAAACGTCAAGCAATCCAATGCTTTCAATGTATGAAAACTAATCTGATGCGTTGGATGTTTAAACTTAGCATATTCCCAGAAAACATTTCGACTAATTCTGCCAAGCAAAAATGCATTCACAATGCACCACTGTAAATAAAAAAGCGAAAACTTTCCCAAACCAAAAGTTTCCGCTCCATGAATCTACTGCCGGCGACCGGAATCGAACCGGTACTGTGTCACCACAACAGGATTTTAAGTCCTGCGCGTCTGCCAGTTCCGCCACGCCGGCATATAAAAATTGACATGTAAACATGTCAATTCTAAAATGGATGGAGGTGGATTCGAACCACCGAAGCAATTTGCAGCAGATTTACAGTCTGTCCCCTTTGGCCACTCGGGAATCCATCCATATATGAGGCACTATTAATATTCGCCCTAAACATGGAATATTATAGCACAATGTCTCGCATTACGCAAGGCGTTTTTTTAGTTTTACGATTTTTTTCGGTCAGCCACGTTACTATTCACGGCTCTAAGAGCCGCTCATAGTAACATTAGTTGGTTACATGGCGTCGAGCCCCATGCTCTCCAACACCACCGCAGAAGTCCTCGGAAGCGTAATATCCAGTCTTCCGTTATTCAGCGTATACTCCACAGGATTCGTGGAATACCCATCTTCATTCGTAAACATCACCTGTTTTAATTTTCCATACCGCGGAACGCCCACTGCCCATACCGACAAATCAATCTTACGGCTCTTATCATCATTATTGATAATCACCACAAAAGACTGCTGCCTGTTGAACCTTCCGTAACAGAGCAGATTTTCCTCGCCATTTAAAAATTTTACAGATCCGGTTCGGAATGCCGGATTCTCTTTGTGGATTCGTATCATATCCCGATGGAACTGCAGAAGCTCTTTATCCTCTCTTCCCCAAGGATAGGTCCGTCTGTTATCCGGATCCGTAAAGCCGCATACTCCTGCCTCATCACCGTAATAAATCGTCGGCGCTCCCGGCCATGTCATCTGAATCACGACAGCTTCCCGCATCACCGCCGGATTGACGCCTTCGCTCGCCGCATTCGCACCAAGATGTTCTACCCTTCCCACCTTATGATTCGTTCTTGTTAAAAAACGGGAGTGGTCATGGTTCGACAATTCATTCATAGAGCATTGCAGCGACGGCGTTAAGAAACTCGCCATATAATGCTCCATTGCCCCTCGAAAATTATTCAGATTTCCTTGATTTTCCGCCGTCCGTCCGTCACTGTGCTTTTCCATTCCTGTCAAAAACCATGTGACCGGTTCCATAAATGCGTCATAATTCATCACTGTATCCCACTGGTCGCCTCGCAGCCAGTCTCTCGGATCGCCATAGTGCTCTGCAAGGATAATTGCATTTGGATTGGCTTCTTTGACAGCCTGACGGAATTCCCGCCAGAACCGGTGATTCATCTCCGGCGTATGACCCAAATCTGCCGCCACGTCCAGACGCCATCCATCCGCATTATACGGCGGTGAAACCCATTTCTTTGCCACGTCCAAAATGTAATGATACAGCTTCCCGGAACCTTCATAATTCAGCTTCGGAAGAGTATCATGCCCCCACCAGCCATCATACGTAGTATTATTTGGCCACGCATGAACATTATGGAATGCAAAGAAATCATGATACGGACTGGCCTCATCTACATAAGCGCCCTTTTCATACCCTTCTTCCCTTGAATAAATCTCTTCTCTGTCCAGCCACTTATTAAAGGAACCGCAGTGATTGAATACGCCGTCTAAAATCACCTTGATCCCCCTTGCATGCGCTTCGGACACCAGAGTTGCAAACAGATCATTGCTGGCTTCCAGATTCCGTTTGTTAGTCACCCTGCAAATATAACGGGTTGCCTTTCGATTATCCCTGTCATTTGGGGATAGCAGCTCCCCCTCATCTACGACAATCTTTCCATAATGAGGGTCAATGTAATCGTAATCCTGTATGTCATATTTATGATTGGAAGGCGAAACAAAAAGCGGGTTAAAATAAATTGCTTCTATTCCAAGCTCTTCCAGATAGTCCAGCTTCTGCCTCACGCCCTCTAAGTCTCCCCCATAAAACTCTGCTACAGAAAAATGCTCGGGAGACTTTTCCCATGTATCTACTTTCTTACTTGTACTGCGGATATAAAAATATTCATCTGTCAGCACGTCGTTACTTGTATCTCCATTGTAAAAACGGTCTACCAGAATCTGATACATCACAGCCCCTTTTGCCCAATCCGGCGTTGAAAAACCGGGAGAAATACAAAAGTGGTATTGGGGCCGGATATCTCTTGTTACGCCGCAGCGGTCAAAATAACAGTCCAGCATACCCGTCAATACTTCAAAATAGTAATAATATGCCTCTTCCTCTAATTGTACTGTTACCGCATAATAATCAAATTCTCCGTCGCTCTCGCACTTTATCATTTCCTGCCGTTCACCGCCGTGACAAAGCCATACGATATCTACATTATCCTTTGCTGTCCGAAACTTAATCGTCACTTTCTCATTCTTTCCAGGTTCCGCCGGCTGTCGGTAATCCGCCGTCCCGTCAGAAAATAGCGCGCGCTTCCTCAAAATAGGACGCATCTGCATGATATAATTTTGTATCTGATTCAGTTCATATCTGGATTTCATGAGCAATTCCCCTTCTTCTAGTCAATTTCCCCATTTTTGCCTTACCCTTAATTCTATTACGATTTTATCCAATTATCAACATTTTTATCACAGTATAAACCTACATCTGTAACAGTTCAGCCTTCGGCTTCACCGTTACCTACATCCGGACAGTAAAAAAGACAGCCTTTCGAACTGCTGTCTTTTTTAGGAGAAGGTATTTTTACTATGGGGTGTAGCAAAAACTATATAATGTATTGGGGGGTTTTTACAGTAATTATAGTACCATCTTTCCCCAAATAAGTGTGCACAAACATTACAAAAAAAGCGATTTTATTTTGTGTATATTTTACATGAGTCCTGTTTCCATTCAAACAAACAGCTAAAATTTGCACAATAAATTTTGCGTTTCTTTGTTGGTTTTTGTTTTTACCTTTTTTTCATTTATCCGCTGTTTATAAGTTGTTCACTCGGTTGCGCACTTATTAATTCACAGAGTTAATTATTACATCTCCGGTGCAACCGTTTTTCCGGGGTTGTCTACGGCAACTTCCTTCCCAATTGTTCCGGCCAATCCAAATAATGCCTCAAATTCATCTCGCGTAATCTTTTCTTTTTCCAGAAGAAGATTTGCGCAGTCGTGCAGAATCTTTTCATTCTCTTTGATGATATGTTTTGCCTTCATATAACACTCATCAATAATCCGCTTGACTTCTTCATCAATACGGGTCGCCACATTTTCACCATATCCTCTGGTATGTGCCAGATCTCTTCCGATAAATACCTCATTATCGTCGTTGTCATAATTGATCAGACCCACATTCTCAGACATTCCGTAACGTGTTACCATTGCCTTTGCAAGCTCGGTCGCCTGCTTAATGTCCTGCGACGCTCCTGTGGTAATGTCATCAAAAATCAATTCCTCTGCCACACGTCCGCCCAAATCCACGACAATCTCCTGCAGCATCCTGCCCTTCGTATTGAACATCTCATCTCTCTCAGGCAATGGCATCGTATAACCTGCAGCCCCAGCCCCTGTCGGAATGATTGATACGGAATACACCGGTCCCACATCCGGCAGCAAGTGGAATAAAATCGCATGACCGGACTCATGATATGCCGTAATCCGTTTTTCCTTCTCCGTAATGATACGGCTCTTCTTCTCCGCTCCGATTCCGACCTTTACGAAGGATCTGCGGATATCATTCTGTACGATATAGCTTCTGTCCTCCCTTGCGGCAACAATCGCAGCCTCATTTAGCAGATTTTCCAAGTCTGCTCCGGTAAATCCTGCTGTGGTCTGCGCCACCTGTTTCAAATCCACATCGTCCCCCAGCGGCTTATTCTTGGCATGAACTTGAAGAATCTCTTCCCTGCCGCCGATATCGGGACGTCCCACATGCACCTTGCGGTCAAAACGTCCCGGACGCATAATTGCCGGATCTAAAATATCAACCCGGTTCGTTGCCGCCATCACAATAATCCCTTCATTTACACCGAAACCGTCCATTTCTACCAACAACTGGTTCAGGGTCTGCTCGCGCTCATCATGACCGCCGCCCATTCCGGTGCCTCTTCGTCTTGCCACCGCATCAATTTCATCAATAAATACAATACAAGGCGCATTTTTCTTCGCTTCCTCAAACAAATCCCTTACGCGGGATGCACCGACGCCGACAAACATCTCCACGAAATCAGAACCGGAAATACTAAAGAACGGCACGCCCGCTTCTCCGGCAATCGCCTTGGCGAGAAGCGTCTTACCGGTTCCCGGAGGTCCTACCAAAAGAACGCCCTTAGGTATTCTCGCCCCCAGCTTCGTATACTTTCTTGGATCTTTCAGGAAGTCTACAATCTCCTCCAGCTCTTCCTTCTCTTCCCGAAGCCCCGCCACATTCTGAAAAGTTACCTTCTTATTCTCGTCAGTACTCATCTTTGCGCGGCTTTTGCCAAAATTCATCATCTTACTGCCGCCGCCGCCGGCTGCCGCCTGATTATTCATAATGACAAACAAAATGAACATTGCGCCAAATACCAAAAGCAGCGGAAGCAGTACCAAAAGCCAGTTAAATGCCGGTACGTCATCTATCCGGTAATTATTGAAACCATTTTCCCGCATCAAGTCTTCAATGTCGTTAACATCAGAGACATACAGCTTTTCCCTGCCGGAATCCTTTTTGGTAATCTCTACCGTTCCGGTCGGTATTTCCCTGTTCGGATTTACCACTACTGATACGACGCTTCCATTCTGCAAATCCTCTTCAAACTGCGTGTAATTATAGGTATTGTTCACATCCTGCTGATGGTCTAAAAAGAACCATACCAGCACGACAATCAACACCAATCCGATATAATATCCAAATCCTTTATAATTTTTCTTCACGGGTTCTCCTTCCTATCCCAATTCCAGTATTCCAATGTACGGCAGATTCCGATATCGCTGAGCATAGTCCAGCCCATATCCAACAACAAACTCATCCGGTATTTCAAATCCGGTATAATCGGTTGAGACGTCTACCACACGCCGATCCGGTTTGTCAAGCATCGTGCAAAGCTTCAAACTCTTCGGACCTCGTTTCTTTAATTCTTCCAATAAATATTTCAATGTTCTTCCGGTATCAATGATATCTTCAATAACAATTATATTCTTATTCTCTATGGATTCATCTAAATCCTTCTTTACCTGAATCACTCCGCTGGACACTGTAGACGCTCCATAGCTGGATACAGACATAAAATCCAGCGTGACCGGCACTGTTATCCGCTTCGCCAGCTCACAGGTAAAAAATACCGAACCCTTCAATATGCAGATCAGGCAGACTTCTTCTCCCTCATAGTCACTGCTGATTTGGGCTCCAAGCTCTGCTATTCGCTCATTCAGCTTCTTCTCCTCAATTAACACACGGACGCTCTCGCTCATTTTCCTCTCTTCCTCCATTTCTACCTGCTGCAAAAACATCCTCTTCACAGTCAGGCGCTTCGTCGTACTGTATTTCCAGAATTCTTCTCGTATGCTCTGTTATTTTATAGTATGCACTGATGCGGTATCCTACGACCCATACGATATGGTCACCGTCTGCTACCAGCAAAATCTGCCCTCTTTGCTCACGCGGAATCTTCTCATCCACGAAATACTGCTTCAGCTTTTTGACATGGCCTTGTTCTTCCAGAAAAAAATAATCTCCCGGTTTACGGTTTCTTACAAAGAGATTATCCTTTATCTTATCATAATCCAGCCATTTCGTATACTTTTTTTTCGGAAAATCTTGGATTTTGGCATCTTTCTCAAAAACACGGCAGCTAAATTGCATAGCTTCCACCAGCGGCGTCCCCGCTGTTCCCTCATCCTTTTGCATGCATTCCGCCATATCCGCCCTGATTCGTATTCCTCCATATTCCCGGACAGCAGCTAATCCATAAGGCAGACAGATGCTTTTACCCACTTGCCGCCCGGATAATTTCCACAGATCCGTGATATGCACTTCCGCAATATCCTTCCGAAAAGATGCAAGTCTGACGAGACATTGGTACAACACCTGATTTCTCAGCAAGTTCGGAACCGATTTCAGCTTCTCAGTCTCTATCAATGCTTCACTTCCCTTAAAATGAACCGTCTGCTCCGCCAGAATCTCCGCCTGTATATCCAGATATTCCTGTGTTTCCCGTAATGCTTCCGCCGTCCTTACCATGTGCGAAACCGCAGATGGATTTATTTCCTCTAAAACCGGAAGCACTTCATGACGGATACGGTTTCTGGTGTAGACTGTCTCAAAATTCGTGGCGTCTGTGCGGTAATCCTGCTTCTTTTCCTGCAGATATGCCTCAATCTCTTCCCTGCTTACGCAAAGCAAGGGCCGGATAATTTTCCCCCTCACCGGCGGGATACCGGTCAGCCCTCTCAAATGACTCCCCCGAATCAAATGATGAAGCATAGTTTCCGCATTGTCATTCTGATTATGCGCCACCGAAATTTTTCCCTGCAAAAACTTCTCCGCCTCTTTCCCGAATACTTCATAGCGCAGCATTCTTCCAGCCTCTTCCTCTGACGTCCCCCGCTCCTTTGCAATCTGCGGGACGTTGTAGTTATATTGTATGAAAGGAATTTTTTTGTCCTCACATAATCTTTTTACGAATGCGGCGTCTTCCCTGCTCTCCTCTCCGCGTATACCATGTTCCACATGTACCGCCCTGATTGCGAAGGAAATCTCTCTTTGCAGCTCCAAGAGCACCAACAGAAGGCAAACGGAATCCGCACCGCCGGATATCCCGACAATCACCGTATCACCTTCTGCTATCATTTGATACTTCTCAATATACGCTCTTACCCGTTTCAGCATAGCATCCTCTCTTTCGTGCACGCTCTGCGGCGCAGATACTAATTTACTTTTCCCATATACCGGACACCAGAACCGTCATATCATCGGCTACCTTTCCTCCGGTAAACAAAAGTACCCGCTCTAATATTTTCTTTGCCATTGTTCCCGGATTGTTCGTATCAATGCTCTCAATAATCTCCTGCAGCGTTTCCTCCGGTTGCAAAACATGTAAGTATTCTAGCACACCATCCGTCACCATGACAAGAAAATCTCCGTCCCGAAGCCGCTTTGTCATCTGCTCAATTTCCAGCTTATGATAGACCCCCACCGGAAGACTGGTGGAAAGAAGGCACTCTACCTCATTCTTATGTCTGATGAATGTCGCAGATGCACCGATTTTAAAAATTTCGCAGTTTCCGCTGTACAAATCAATTACACTTATATCCACAGTGGAAAACAAATCATCTTCCCCCTTCATTACCATTGCAGAGTTCATCATACGGATCGCTGTTTCTACCCCGAACCCAGCCTCCAAAAATTTCTCGACTAACTCAATTACCATCTCGCTTTCCTTACAGGCTCTGCTTCCGGAACCCATTCCATCAGAGAGGCTCATGATAACCTGACCGTTCTCTCTCTCCAAAAACGAAAAATTATCTCCCGAAATAGCTGCCCCGTCTTTGATAAGCCTCGCCACTCCCTGAATACTTTTATAAATCGTATCCTCTTCATAAATCAGCAGCGCTTCTTCTCTCCCAATGATGGCCTTCACATCCCTGTGGGGCATCATCGGTCTGTCTATGGAATGTTCTACTGCTTTTGTCATTTCCCGGACCGGTACGCAGCCATTTCTTGCCACCGCCCGTATCTGCAGCTGCAGCCGCCCGTCTGCCTTCTCATAGAGCTTTGCCTCATTTAATCTCAAGCCCCGCTCTCTGGCGCGATAAGTAAGCTCCATCAGATTTCGTTTCTTTTCATGGCTGATATCCCTGCTCTCCTTGGCACAATCCTCCATGATATATGCCATCGCATCTAATTGTTCTGCGATTACCTCACGGTTTTCCAACAGCCTGTTATACCACGCCATATTCAGTCTTGCCCTCTCAAAAACAGCTACCGCCTCCTCCACCATATCTCTTCCATAAGGACAATATTCCTGCAGTCTTGTCTGCATCTCCTGATCCGCCTTTCCAACTTGGCGTATTGACTCAATCAATCCCGACAGATAATCATACATCGGGGACGCCGGGGAATCCCAGCACACTGCGCAGGAATCACAAGAGGCGCACAGTTTTCCGGTTATCTCGTTTTGTATCCTTCCCATTTCCTCCGAGCCAAAATCACTGTGATCTACATTCATTTTGTTAAACACCGCAGACAGTCCCTGAAATGACTGCGCATATGTTAATAGCCGCTCCTCCCTTGATGCAGGCGGCGAAGTTTTTTCTTCCTTCCTCCATATGGGCCGCCATTCTAAAAACATATGTAATCCCCGGCTGATTACCAAAGTCGCACCAAATATAAAGATGCCCTCCATCAAACTGATTGCCGTCGGCGTCCTTGTCCGCAAATTCATCAGCCCCCCGAACACTGAGACCAGCGTAGTCGATACAGCTGCCGCCAATGCTCCAATCCAGACAAAGCACCCTTTATTCGCCCATTCCGCAAACCGTATGACTGCCATCGTAACAAACATTGCCATCAGATATTTCACCATTTCCGTAATAGGGAGCAATACTGCCATTCCGGCAAACATCAGCGTAGACAGCATCGTCCTTGCACCGCTTTCCAGATATCCGGCGGCGTAGTATGCAGGTATAAATGGATAACACCCTGCAAAGGTCAACTGACATGCTCCCAGCCCCAATAATGACATAATCACCTGTTTCGTTGTCTGTCTTTTCATATCATCCAATATCCTCCTCTTTCCCTGCCGCATTCTTGCAGCAGCAGAGGCTATTATACGTTCCTGCTTTCAAAATGTTTGTCAAACGGTTGCAGTCCGCAAAAAAACTTTTCGCCAAAAGTTCCTTTCAAATGGCGAATTCCGGTAGTTTTATGGAGTTCACATTTTTGAGGTGGTTGAAGTGATTTTCATCACCTTTAAATTCATTTAAATTTCTGTAAAATTGACGTTACAAAAGCGGTAGAATTTTTTCAATTCTACCGCTCGCTCTGCCATCAAATAAATGACCGTTTTTTATTTTATCGAATAGTCTGATATTTTCCATACAAGAGGCGGACAGAATTCAGAATGCAAATCATTGCCACTCCGGTATCTGCGAATACTGCCCACCACATATTTGCGAATCCCGCAATCCCAAGCACCATGACAAGAAGTTTCACCACAAGCGCAAATACCACATTTTCCCTCGCCACCAGACTGGTCTTAAGCGAAAGTTCAACCGCCTGAGCAACCGCCTTCATGCCGGAATTTAAGAATACCACATCTGCAGCTTCTACCGCCGCATCCGCACCGCTTCCCATTGCGGCTCCTACGTCAGCTCCCGCAAGCACTGGCGCATCATTGATTCCGTCACCCACGAACATGACCCTCCCGTTTTCTTTCCGTATCTGATTTAAGCTGTTCAATTTCTCTTCCGGAAGCAGCTTTGCATGTACCATGTCGATTCCAAGCTCATCCGCTACGTGCTTTGCATTCCTTTCAGAGTCGCCGGTCAGCATTGCCGTCCTGATTCCAAGCCGTTTCAGGTATTTCATAGTGTCATGCGCATCTTCCTTGACCGTATCTGCAATCAGAATCCTGCCGAGATACACGCCGTTGAAAGCCGCAAATACTTCTGTCCCGTAATACTCTTCCTTTAACTGCGGAATATCTACCTGATGTTCTGTCAGAAGAAGCCTGTTTCCACAAAGGACTTCACCTGCCTCACCTTTTACAATTAGTCCTTTTCCCGCTATTTCCTGTACGGATTCCGGCGCTTTTAGTTCCATCCCTTTTTCTTTCGCTGCATTTACAATGCTGACTGCAATCGGATGTGTGGAATTCATTTCAGCCTCTGCACACAGCCGCAGCAATTCATCCTTTGAAATTTCTTTCGTTGTAAGGCAGTCCTGTACGACAAAATTCCCCTTGGTAATTGTACCTGTTTTATCCATGACCACCGTCTTCACCTTGCCAAGAGCTTCAATAGCAGATCCTCCCTTGAACAGCACGCCCAGTTTTGAGCCTGCTCCAATAGAAGAAAAGAAGGCAAGCGGAACGCTTAACACCAATGCACACGGACAGCTGATTACCAGAAAGGTCAATGCTGTGTAAATCCAATGATACCATTCTCCGGTGATAAGAGACGGGATGATTGCAGTTGCCAGCGCAAGAATTACCACGAACGGAGTATACACCCGTGCAAATCTTGTAATAAACTTTTCCATGACCGGTTTGTGATTTGCCGCATGCTCTACCGATTCCAATATTTTTGTTACCATAGATGTCTCTAAGGTATTGGTTATCTCCAGCTTCAACAGTCCGCTGACATTGACACAGCCGGAAAGTACCGCAGTCCCCTCAGAAGCTCCCACCGGCACCGGTTCCCCTGTTACCGGTGAGGTATCGATACGGCTCTCTCCTTCCACTACAATTCCATCCAGCGGAATCCGCTCTCCCGGACGCACCAGCATCCATTCGCCAACCTTTGCCTCTGCTGCCGGAACTTCTTTCTTATCCTCTCCGTTTACCAGCGTTACCGTCTCCGGGCGCATGTCTATGGCATCCATAATCTGCCCCCGGCTCTTTTCCACCGCTTTATCCTCAAACCACTCGCCAATCCGGTAAAACAGCATAACGCCGACCGCCTCCGGATATTCCTGAATCGCAAACGCTCCAATCGTCGCAATGCTCATCAAAAAATTCTCATCAAAGATATCCCCCCGCAAAATTCCCTTCACAGATTTCAGGATAATTTCTCCTCCTAAAATTAAATAGGCAATCACATACAATATAATAGAAGGAATGGTCAGTTCCAGAAAATGCCCCGTCATCATTCCGGCTGCAAAAATTACCGCTCCGGTTACAATCATCGGAAGCTCATTCTTTTCTTCCTCCTCATGTCTGATTGCCAGATTCTCACCGCAATGGCAGCCTTCGGAATGACAGCCGCAGTCCTCGTCGCGGCGGTGATGATGGTCTTCATGATGGTCATGCCCACAGCCGCAATGCTCCTCGTGGTGATGTTGGTGTTCGTGCTCATGTTCATGCCCGCACTCACAATGTTCGTTATGATGATGCCCATGCTCTTTACTCATAGCAAATCCTCCTGCTCTCTATTATAATCTTCTGCACTTCCTCTGTTTTAATTCAACGCATTACATGAACGCCCTTT
>Ga0137307_101454_pt1 | contig 20844 bp, 19 predicted proteins | sample NAcewD2O_March_2_FD_97180 | JGI IMG/M metagenome (GOLD analysis project Ga0137307, IMG submission 97180) | Mouse cecal microbial communities from Vienna, Austria - N-Acetylglucosamine amended D2O_March | ecosystem: Host-associated > Mammals > Digestive system > Large intestine > Cecum | place... | reverse complement strand
CAGTTCTATATCCTCCTGTGTCTGGATAGGTTACAATAAACTGGACAGATTTTTTAAGGTCATATAATATAAAACCAGTAAGAAAAGGAGCAGCCAATATGACCGAATCAAAACAGAACAGAAAACCTCGTAAGTACACAGATGAATTTAAACAGCAGCTGGTGGATTTATACCATTCCGGTAAACGAAGATGTGATATCTGCCGGGAATACGATATTGCTCATTCCCTGTTTGATAAATGGGTAAAGCAGGCGGAAAACTCCGGCTCTTTCCACGAAAAGGACAACCGCACACCAGAGCAGGAAGAACTGCTAAAACTCCGTAAGGAAAACCAGCAGCTTAAGATGGAGAACGATATTTTAAAACAGGCGGCGCTGATCTCAGGACGAAAGTAAATGTGATAAAGGCCAATGCCCACAAATACTCTGTATCAGCAATGTGCCGCGTCCTGCAGGTAAACAGAAGCACTTATTATTACGAAGCAAAACAAACGCCCGTCGATTCAGAGCTCTCCTCTGAAATCACAGAAATTTTCAAAGCAAGCCGTAACAATTACGGCACACGCAAAATAAAGGAGGAGCTGAAATTGAAGTTATGGGATTATGTGAACTGGTATAACCATCACAGAATACATTCCGCTTTAGGATATCAAACACCGGTACAATATAGGGAAAACAACCTTAAAAAAGTTGTCTGAAAAAGTGTTGACAATCCAGTATCTCCCATTCGCCATTTGACAAATGGGTAAAACAGGCGGAAAATTCCGGGTCATTCCATGAAAAGGACAATGTAAATTTTCAAGAAAACCAATAACAAATATAAACAAATAACAGGAAACCACTTGTTTTCGAATGTAAAAATGAACATAATATTATTGGAATATTATATCTACACGCAACTTCGAGAGGTGGGATATGGAAGATAAGTTAAATGATAAATGGATAAACATTGAAGAAGCTGCTGAATACTTGGGTATCAAACCGGTCACCCTTTGAGGATGGATACGTAATGATAAGGGGATACCGGCACATAAGATTGGAAAACAGTGGAAGTTTAAATGCTCTGAATTTGATGCGTGGGTTAAAAGCGGAAAAAGCGCTATCGAGTAATCGATACAGCAAATAAACGACAAGGAGATTCAGGTTATGGCAGTAAAGAAAACGGAATTATATAGCTCCCTTTGGGCGAGCTGCGATGCATTACGTGGAGGCATGGATGCATTATGATACAAAGATTACATACTTACACTTTTGTTTATGAAGTATGTAACTGATAAATATAAAGGGCAGAAATACGGAGATTTGACTGTTTTTAATAAAGCAAATGATCAGAATCCTGACCCTGAGAAAAGAACCGGATGCTCTTTTGATGACTTCATTGTACTTAAAAAGATGTATAAAACTCCGGAATATTCGTTTGAGTTGAATAAGCATAATAAAACCTTATTGCCACAGATTCAAGGAGCAAATAAGAGCGCAAATTCTATACGCTTATATCCGGGTGCCTTTTCCGAGACCCTGGTTCAAATGATGAAGGAACGAAAGATTTCCAATAAGAAATTAGAGGACTCATCTTTGGTTGGTGAAAAGACAATTTAAAGACTAAGAAATAACGAGGAGTATCCGACAACAGTGTAAACTGTTATGGGCTTATATTATGGATTACAACTGTCAGTACCGGAAGCTGAAATATTGATTAGTAAGAAGGATTTCAATATAAAATCTGCTAATCCACAGAATTATGCATATAGATGTGCATTAAGTGCATGTGCTGAAAATAGTATTTACGAAATAAACGAAATGCTGGAGTCCTGCGGGTATGAACCGCCTGGAAGTTCGTCATTAGATTAACATTGGAAGTGGAAGTTTAGTGAAAGGTTCAGAAGCTAAAATGGCTGGTTTCATGGAAGGCGCGGACAAGCGTTACGTGATTCCTGTATACCAGAGGAAGTATGATTGGAAATATGAAAACTGCCGCCAGTTATACGATGATTTAAAGAAAATAGTAACAGATGGCAGAAACAGCCATTTCTTTGGGAGTATTGTGTCTGCTATTGTTCCTGATGGCAGTAAAATTGAATATCACATTATCGATGGTCAGCAGAGATTGACGACCATTACATTATTGCTTTTAGCGATTCGTAATCTTATAGTACAAAGAAAGGTGGCAACTAATGAAGGAAAGCTCGATGAGCAGATTAGCCAGCGCTTTCTTATTTCTCCCTGGGCTGGCAAAAATGAGAGGAAGTTCCGGTAGAGGATTTATATGCAGCCATTGGTAAACTTGAAATCATCAGCATTACATTAGACCAAAGTGATAATGCACAGCTTATTTTTGAAAGTTTGAACTCAACTGATCTTGCGCTTACTGAAGGTGACAAAATCAGAAACTATGTATTGATGAGCCTTCCCGCGCAGAACCAGACTAAGTATTACGATATATACTGGGTGAAAATTGAGAAATGTACAAACAATGATGTCAGTGGATTTGTGAGAGACTATTTAAGTATTAAGCAGCAGGTTACACCAACAGTAAATAATGTTTATAGAGCTTTTAAGAGCTATGCTGAATCGCTATCTCTTCCTGTCGATATTTTGCTTACTGACTTTCTGCGATATGCGCGATTTTTTGAAAAGTAGGCATTGTTTCACAGGCTATCCGTTATATCGAAGAACTTCTGGTGTTTTCCGAAAAGCCGATTATGGAGATTGCCCTTATGAGTGGGTATGAAAGCCAGCAGGCATTTACGGATATTTTCAAGGCGATGTATAAGACTTCCCCTGCGGAATTTCGGAAAACGGAAAACTTTTATCCGTTACAGCTTGAAATTTATCTGAAAGAGGGCCTGTAAAAATGGATTTGACAAAAGAACATATAAAATTTGGCACACCCGCAGATGTGGATGACTGGATGGAACTGGTAAGGCAGCTTTCTGTTCTCCGGATGCAATATTTTTTCATCCGCTTTGTTTACAGCATTATCCGATGGGAAAGTATCGGCAATCATATCTTTCCTGCGGACGTTTGGATTTATCACGGTGTTCCTTTTGGTGTTGCCGAAATTTTTAAAAGTAACAGGCGTATGGCTTGCCGTCCCGCTGGCAGAGTTTTTCACGCTTATGCTGACGGTATATCTGATATGCAGGCACAGGAAACAGTACCATTATTTTTGAGAGGCAGGTAAGAAACTGAAACGGACAAGAACAAAGAGGTTGACTTTCCCCCTGGGGGAAAGGTTATACTAACAGATAATTGCAAAACGGATAAATTATAAGAATTCCATGTACAATTACCACAATTTTATACCTGGACTGGAAGGAGGGGTGCGTATGCTTACCATTGGAGAATTTTCAAACATATGCAGGGTATCTGCAAAAACGCTTAGATATTATGCTGAAATTGGATTGATACTGCCGGATGAAGTCAATCCGGAAAATGGCTATCGGTATTATTCCATCGAGCAATTGGAAAAATGCTGTTGATTAATCGTCTGAAGGCTTATTGTTTTTCCCTGGAAGAAATCAAATCAATATTTGAATCGGAAGAACTCATGGATGAGGTGCTTTTCACTGCGCTTAATAAAAAAAGGAGATTACAGTAAAGGTACAGAAGTTTGAAGACACACTGCATCAGATAGGCAGGGATATCTCAAATCTGAGGAAAGGAAAACCCCTTATGTTCTATATGGAAAGTATTGATGTTCAGATGGTTGAGATACCCATGATGTATCTTCTGTCGATACGGAAAAATGTTTTAGAACATGAATTTTCAGCAGAATATGGTATCTGTTTTGGAAAACTGTTTCAGAAAATGGAAGAGAAGAAACTGACAGCGGCTGCCCCGCCAATGGTACTGTTTCACGGCCATGAGTATACCCCATTCGGGTTAGATACGGAATTTGCAATCCCCATAAAAGAGTATGCAACGGGAACAAGGGATTTCTGCCCTGGACTGTGTTTGAAAACAGTTGTGAAGGGGTCTTATTTACAGCTTCCTTCTGTTTATGCAAAACAAATAGAATAGGCAGAAAGGGAAGGGTATGAAAACAGCAATGCATTGTATGAAGTATATGTAACAGACCCGGCAGAGGTTTCACAGGAAAGCGAACTTGTTACGGAGGTCTTTTATCCGGTGAAAAAGAGGGTTTCCAAAGACCGGAATGGCAGGCGGATATTGTGAAGCACGTGAGGAAGAAAGTATGGCTCAGATAAAAATGGAAGAACTGGAACAGATTATAAGCAGCAAATATGGAAATACCACAGGTATTGTCATAATAAAAGACGGAGTTGTACTTTGTGAAAAATACTTTCAGGGCTGTACGGCGAATAGCCGCGTTCACGTTTATTCCGTGACAAAAAGTGTGATTTCAATATTGATTGGGATTGCTCTGGATAAAGGCTATATCAAAAATATGGAAGAGAAAGTGCTGGATTATTTCCCGGAATACAGGGTGAAAAGGGGAGAGGGGAAAATACGGAATATTACGCTGAGAGATATGATGACCATGACGGCGCCTTATAAATATCGGTTTTTTGCACCTTATATAAAATACTTTACAAGCAGTGACCGGGTAAAATTTTCACTTGATTTATTAGGCGGTCGTGGGAAGACAGGAGTATTCCGATATGCCCCGTTGATTGGGCCGGATATTTTATCAGGAATTTTAGTGAAGGCAACAGGGCAGTCCGTATTGAATTTTGCTACAGAGAATTTATTTGAGCCGCTTGGGATTAGAGTGGAAAAAAGTTTGTCATTCGAAAGCAAAGAGGAACAATTGGCATTTAACCGGTCTGTGGATATGAGCGGATGGGTAACAGACCCTGCGGGGATTCATGCGGCAGGCTGGGGGCTTACGCTTACAGCCATGGATATGGAAAAGATCGGGCAGCTATATCTGAACGGTGGCATGTGGAAGGGAAAACAGATTATTTCCTCAAAATGGGTAGAGGACACTACGACAGAACACAGCCGATGGAAAAAAGAAAATCTGCCCTACGGATATCTGTGGTGGGTACATGAGGATGGTTATGCAGCCATGGGGGATGGCGGCAATATCATTTATATAAACACAAAGAAAAAGCTGGTGATTTCCATGACGGCTCTCTTTGTACCCAAAGCAGGGGATAGAACAGAACTGATTAAGAAATTCATTGAGCCTGTTTTATGAGATGAACAGCATTGTATTATCAGCTGACAGAATAAAAACCCCCGGATTAACTTCCGGAGGTTTTGGTTTGCGTACACATGAATATTGCTTTCGCTGTGCCAGCTGGCATTATAGTATATAAGTGCTGAGCCTATAACTGATAAGTGGAAGCCTGGTTGAAACTGTTTTTGAAATCTTCCACATAGATATTTGCAGAAACCATTGCAAAATTAATGTCAAAACCCAGGTATTTTATTTCATCTGACTGGTATGTAATAATTAAATATTGATGTATACCTCTTTTACAGTTTTTTTCTTTGCCCTTCCGCCTGTTATCGCGCCCAAAGGCCCAAACAAAACAGCGCCGCCGACGGCACCGCCAACACTGGAAACATATTGCTGTTGAATTTCTTTGTCAGTTTTAATGCACATATCGGTTATTTTGGATTTTTCCAGTTCAAAATTCATAGTGCCGGATGTAAAAATATATCTGTCGTCAGCCAATTTGTCCCCCAATACAGATATATCTCCCCATACAGGCTCTGTTTCAGAAATGTTCTGTTAAATCTGTTTCTATGCTATTATCATAAAAACATGCTTATTCTTTCAGAGATTCCTCCTGCAGTTTGTCGAATTCCGCCATACATTCCTCCACAGTTGCTCCGTTTAACAGATTCCGCACGATATTGCAGGTATTTCCCCATTGCTCCACTTTCATACTGGCATTGGAGCCCAGTACATAAATATTTTCATTGAAACGGTCGTTCAGAGGCTTTAAAGCGTCAATGCAGTCTACCCGCACATTTTTGGAAGGAGAAATAACGTTATTGGTTTCAGCGTACATCTGGAGAGCTTCATCGGAAAGAATCACGTCCAGAACGTTCATGGTATCTTCCAGATGTTCTGCTTCTGCACAGACAGCAAAACCTGTCATGGGTACCACGGGCATCTGTCCCAGCTTACTGGGAAATCCGATGACCTGCATATTAAAATCCGGTTTTCCATAAGCTGTGTCCGCATTTGCAGCGCCCCAGTAGGCCATGACAATGGGCGTTTTCTGAGCCAGAAAATCAGGGCCTTCTCCCTCAATTGCTTCATAAGTATAAGCTGTTTTGGCGTCTATATATCCCCGGTCAATCAGCTCCTGCAGAAATACAAAGCCAGGGCGCATGTAATCACTGTATTTTGTCTCGCCTTTGTTTAATGCGGCAATTTCCTGGTCAGTGGTATCTCCATTATATAAATCAGCGTAGGCCTGTGCCAGAACAAAGTTTTCCAGCCACCAGCGGTTGGCTCCTACGGGAGTTTCAATGCCGTTCTCTTTAAATACTCTGCAGCATTCCAGAAATTCTTCCGGTGTGTTGGGCAGTTCCAGATTATATTTATCAAACATGTCTTTATTTACAAACAGGCCGTTTACCACAACTTCCTGAGGAATAGCCACCAGCTTTCCATTGACGGTATTTGCAGTTTTTACAACTTCCCGAAGGTTTTTCGCACAGTCAAGGTCTGATAAATCCGCCAGTTTTCCTTCCTCGCCCAGTGCCTGGACAGTGTCCGGATTTAACAGATAGAAGTCGTCCATATGGTTCCGCGCCCGGTCCAGGGACACTTCATCATAAGTTTTTTCCTGATAATTTTCTGCTGTGTAAGTCCGGTATTCCACCGTTACGCCCAGCTTTTCTTCCGCCATGCCCACGGTTATGTCAAATGCTGTTCTTGCTATATTATCATTTTCCGGGTCAGATTTCTCCATGGGAGCAAACAGCAGAACCGAATGAATACGGTTTTCATTTTCCTGGGCCAGATTTTTGTCGAAAAAATTGTTCTGCCCGCAGGATGCTGATGTGACAGCCATAAGCCCGGCCAGCAAAAGGATAACTCCTGCTCTATAAGTTATTTTCCTCATTTTCCGGTTCCTTTCTTTTCATATACTGATTTACGGTCTTCCGCAGCAGACCCATATCTACCGGTTTTGCAATATGGGCATTCATACCTGCATCCAGGGCTTCTTTTACATCCTCGGCAAAAGCGTTTGCAGTCATTGCAATAATGGGTATTGCGGCGGCATCCTCACGGTTCAGTTCCCGGATGGCTCTGGTAGCTTCATATCCGTTCATTCGGGGCATCTGAACGTCCATAAGAACTGCGTCAAAGGTTCCTGGCGGCGTATTTTTAAAGCATTCCAGCGCGTCCTGGCCGTCTTCGGCAATTTCGCAGGCAGCGCCTTCCATTTCCAGAAGCTGTGTCAGGATTTCCGCGTTGATTTCGTTATCTTCCGCCACAAGGAAGCGGCAGCCTTCCAGACCGTACTGTTCCCCGGTTCCGGCAGCCTCCCCATGATGTTCCGGTTCTGTGCCCACTTCCAGAATTTTTTCTTTCAGTGCTGAGACAAAAAACGGCTTTGCGAGAAATCCGTCGATTCCTGCCTGGACAGCTTCATCCTTCAGTTCATCCCAGTCGTATGCGGTAAGAAACAGAATGGGGATGTGATTTTCCACCGAGGCACGAATCTTCCTGGCTGTTTCTATTCCGTCCATACCGGGCATTTTCCAGTCCAGTAAAATCACATGGTACGGTTCGTTTTCCCGGCTTGCCTGACAGACCATACGGGTTCCGTCTTCGCCGTTCAGAGCGGTATCCACCAGAACACCTGCATCTTCCATTAATATCCGGACATTTTTGCAGATATCTTCCTCATCGTCCACCACCAGAATTCTGGAAATATTATGATTTTTCCAGAAGGTTTTATTTGTACGTTCTTCCGGAATACGCAGTTCCAGATCTACCGTAAACAGGCTTCCATGGTTTAGCTCACTGGTCACGTGAATGGTTCCGCCCATCAGCTCCACAATATTTTTGGTGATGGCCATGCCCAGGCCGGTTCCCTGCACTTTATTGGTAGTACTGTTTTCTGCTCTGGTAAAAGCGTCAAAAACAGTTTCCAGATATTCCGGCGTCATGCCGTAGCCATTGTCCTCCACTTCAATCCGGAGGTGTTCATACTGGCTGGAGCGCTGCTCCAGTCCGATAATCCGAAACCAGATGCATCCGCCTTCCTGAGTATATTTTACTGCGTTTGAGAGCAGATTAATCAGAATCTGGTTAATTCTTGTTTCATCCCCTGCAAGACATTCATTTTTTATTCCGGTTACTGTTACCTCGAAGGTCTGTTTTCTGGATTTTGCCGCCGGACGGATAATGGCGTCCACAGAAGACACTATATTGCTCAGGGTAAATTCGCCAATATTGAGTACCACTTTTCCGCTTTCAATTTTGGAAACATCCAGTACATCGTTGATCAGGCTGAGCAGATGCTGTCCGGATGCAGTGATTTTTCTGGTGTATTCCCGGACTTTTTCGGAATTATCCGCATCTTTTGCAAGGAGTGTGGTAAATCCAAGGATAGCGTTCATGGGCGTCCGGATATCGTGGGACATATTGGAGAGAAACATGGTTTTGGATTTGCTGGCCACCTGTGCTGCCTGCAGGGCTTCTGCCAGTTGACGGTTGTGCAGTTCCCGCTCCTTTTCCCGTTCTTTCCGGGCCTTTATCTGCTGCCTTTCCGTGAAAAAATACAAGGCGCAGCAGAACATAAAAGCGATAAGCATAACAGCCACTACCGTGAAAATATTCTGATTTACTGCGCTGCCTTCCCGTTGTATGGCTTCCACCGGTACGTATCCAATCAGGTAAATAGTGCCTTCATTGACTGCCCACATGTAAATCAGAGATTTTTTTTCCTGCACATCATGGTAGAACATGACATTCTTTCCGTCTTTTATACTCCTGCTAATTTCATTGCGTACATCTTCTTCCATAATCTGGTTGGCACGGTAGAAATCTTCCAGATTTATATGGCCGGCTTCCCGTTCCCCCATTCCTTTGGGTTTCAGGACAAGCCGTTCGCTTTTAGCGTCCATAATATAGAGAGAAGCCATACTGTTATAAAACCTGTTGGGCAGCGCTGTGTCCAGAGATTCATAGATATATTCAATATAGAGCATTGCAGTTTCCTGGTTTTCCTGCATAATCGGGCATTTCAAAGTATAGGCCCATGCTCCCATATGGTTTATATAAGAAGCGGAAACAGGCAGGCCTTCCACTGTTTTTCCGGAGGAAAAATCCAGTTCTTCCGGATAAAACGGTTCTCCTGTATTAGAAAATCCTTCGGATTCTCCGGCAGGTACCAGAGACAGTTTTACCATGGTTTCGTTACGGTTATAGGATTGGATAAATTCTTCAGGATTTTCCATCATTTCAATTTCTCTGGCAATCAGTTTCTGGAATTCTGCTTCTTTTTTCAGGATTGCTTCAATGGTACCCTGAATTAAATCCAGATTTTCGCTCAGGTTGTCAATGGCTGCAGCAGACATTTCCTGAGCGGTTCTTCCGGCAACAGAAAATACAAACATGCCCAGGATACAGAAAATTATGACAATGGATACAATCAGGGCCATTGCCTGGCCGGATGCTTCTTTTTTTTCTTTTTTCTTCATCTCATAAATCACCTTTAAATATAACTGTATCTACAAATCCATTTTACCTTGAACGGCCTGTCAAAGTCAAGAAAAGGCTGCCTGTCCATGGGTAAAAATCATGGATTTGACAGCCTTTTCGTTATTTGGGCAATATTTCGCAACATAAAAAGTGAAAATGCTTTTCTGCTGTACAGAGTCAGGATGTATACGTTGCTCCGGATACGGGAAAATAATACCGGATTCTATTTTCTTCCGCAACACTGTTTATATTTTTTCCCGCTTCCGCACGGACAGGGATCGTTCGGATATACTTTGGCAGATTCACGCTTTTTGGGACCTTTCTGCATGGATTCGTCACGGTTGGTTCCCGTTACCTTTGCCACCTGTTCCCGTTCTACTTTCTGCTCAATTCTCACATGGAACAGCAGGCGTACGGTATCTTCCTGAATATTTGCAATCATTCCGTCAAACATATCATAACCGCTCATTTTATATTCCACCAGCGGGTCGCGCTGGCCGTAGGCCTGCAGGCCTATGCCCTGGCGGAGCTGGTCCATATCGTCGATGTGGTCCATCCATTTCCGGTCAATGACTTTCAGAAGCACCACCCGCTCCAGCTCACGGACAGCCTCCGGTTCCGGAAATTCAGCTTCTTTCATTTCATATGCTTTTACAGCCTGCTCTTTCAGGCTGTGTTTCAGCTCATTGGCCTGGATATCTTTCACATCATCCGGAGTCACGGGCTTTAAGGGGATAATGGGAATCAGAAGCTGGTTCAGCTCTTTCAGATCCCATTCCTCGCTTCCCTGATCTGCTGAAATACAGGTATCCACCGTATTTTCCACCCGGTCCGTAATCATTTTGTAGATAACATCCCGCATACTTTCTCCGTCCAGTACCCGGCGGCGTTCCGCATAGATGATTTCTCTCTGTTCATTCATAACCTGGTCGTATTCCAGCAGGTTTTTACGGATTCCAAAGTTATTGCTCTCAATTTTCATCTGAGCTTTTTCGATGGCATTTGTCAGCATTTTGTGCTGAATCTGTTCATTTTCAGGCACGCCCAGTGCATTGAACATGCCCATTAGCTTCTCGGAGCCGAACAGGCGCATCAGATCGTCCTCCAGAGAAATAAAGAACTGGGATTCACCCGGATCTCCCTGACGTCCGGAACGTCCCCGGAGCTGATTATCAATACGTCTGGATTCATGGCGTTCCGTACCGATGATTTTCAGGCCGCCGGCGGCTTTGGCGTCTTCATCCAGCTTGATGTCAGTACCGCGTCCTGCCATGTTGGTGGCAATGGTTACTGCTCCGTGCTGGCCTGCCTCAGCCACGATTTCAGCCTCCAGTTCATGAAATTTTGCATTCAGAACTTTGTGCTGGATACCCCGGCGTTTCAGCATTCCGCTGATTAATTCGGAAGTCTCAATGGTAATGGTACCTACCAGTACCGGCTGGCCTTTTGCATGGGCCCTTTCGATTTCTTCCACAACTGCATGGAATTTTTCCTTTTTGGTCTTGTATACTGCATCCTGCAAATCTTCACGGATCACCGGCATGTTGGTGGGAATTTCAATTACATCCATGCCGTAAATATCCCGGAATTCTTTTTCCTCCGTCAGGGCAGTACCGGTCATGCCGGCTTTTTTTGTATATTTATTAAAGAAATTCTGGAAAGTGATGTTGGCCAGTGTCTTGCTTTCACGCTTTACCTTTACGTGTTCTTTTGCCTCAATGGCCTGATGGAGCCCGTCGGAATAACGACGGCCCGGCATAATTCGTCCGGTAAATTCATCCACAATCAGGACTTTTTCATCCTGTACCACATAATCCTGGTCCCGGAACATAAGATTGTGGGCGCGGAGAGCCAGAATGACGTTGTGCTGGATTTCCAGATTTTCCGCGTCAGCCAGATTTTCAATGCGGAAGAACTGCTCTACCTTTTTCACACCTTCTGCGGTAAGATTAACTACTTTATCTTTTTCATTTACAATGAAGTCTCCGGTTTCTTCCTGTTCCACACCCATAATGGCGTCCATTTTGGAAAATTCCGGCATATCCTCGCCGCGGGTAAGCTGCCTTGCCAGGATGTCGCAGGCTTCGTAAAGACTGGTGGATTTCCCGCTCTGGCCGGAAATAATCAGGGGCGTGCGGGCTTCGTCAATCAGTACCGAGTCCACCTCGTCGATGATGGCATAACAGAGATCCCGCTGTACAAGCTGCTCTTTGTAAATGACCATATTGTCGCGCAGATAATCAAAGCCCAGTTCATTGTTGGTTACATAGGTAATGTCACAGCCATAGGCTTTCCGGCGTTCGTCGTTATCCATGGAATTCAGTACCACGCCTACGGTCAGTCCCAGAAATTCATGTACCTTTCCCATCCATTCCGCGTCACGGTGAGCCAGATAGTCATTGACGGTAACAATATGGACTCCTTTTCCTTCCAGGGCGTTCAGGTAGGCCGGCAGGGTGGATACCAGGGTTTTTCCTTCACCGGTTTTCATTTCTGCAATGCGTCCCTGATGGAGAATGATACCGCCGATTAACTGTACCCGGTAATGCTCCATTCCAAGGGTACGTCTTGCAGCTTCCCTTACTACCGCGTATGCTTCCGGCATAAGCTGGTCCAGTGTCTCCCCGTCTTCCAGCCGTTTCTTAAATTCCTTTGTTTTGCCTTTTAACTGTTCATCGGGCATTTCCACCATGGAAGGGCGGTAAGATTCAATTTTTTCCACAATGGGATTGATTCTTTTTAATTCCCGCTCACTGTGGGTCCCGAAAACTTTATTCATAATACCCATAATATTTGCTCCTGTTTTCACTCCGGCAGCGCCGCCGGTTTTATTCCGTTTATAAAGACAATTTCTTATATTGTACCACTTAATGATTTTATTCACAATACTTTATCCCATGAACGAATTATGAATTTTTTATGAAATTCCTTTTCCTTCCAGGGGTTTTGTGTTATACTTTTCAATAATATTTTCCGGCGTGCGGCAGGGCATGGTAATTACCGGATGCGATGTACCTGCGGGGATATTTCGGAAGGAGGTGCGCTCTCATACCGGAAACAGGATGAGGAATATTTTGGAAAAGGAGATGGATAACATGAGTTACATGTATAAGACCAGAGGAACCTGTTCTACGCAGATTGAGGTGGAACTGGACGGGAATGTGGTAAAATTTGTGAAGTTTACCGGCGGCTGCAATGGTAATCTGCAGGCAATTCCCAAACTGGTAGAAGGTCTGACCATTGAGCAGGTGGAAGAAAAAATCGGCGGCATTTCCTGCAATGGGCGGCCAACTTCCTGCGGAGATCAGCTTGCCAAAGCATGTCGGGCTGCTTATGAAGCAGCACAGAAGTAAATGTTCGGCCCGCTATTTTCATATTTGGAATAGCGGGCTTTCTTACTGCCCCTTGAATTTTCAGAATATTCTACAGCTTATTTATATTATACCAGTTATAAGCAGGTTTAATATAAAATTTTTAAAATAATTGTTGACATTTCAGGATTTATTAGATATAATGAACTCACAAACAAAACAACAGAGACAACAAACAAAATTCAAAGAAGGAGGTACAGACCACCGAAAACAGAATGTAATATCTCATAATTTAAGAAAGAGAGGTACGGACCACCAGAAGAGGAAAATGAAATCTTCTCAGTTTACAGGCAGAGGAGATACAGGACAGACAGAAATGAAATCTTTCCAATAAGGAATTTTGAAATGTATGGTCGGAAGTTGAATTTCTGAAACAGAATTATTTTCAGAAGCTGAAATCAGAAATGGAGTTTTCGGAATGGGAAATTATAATAAGGTTATTATCCGAATTGCTGGTATTTAATCTGGATGATTCCGGACGGTTCAGACGTGAAACGGATATGAGCATAAGTGGTAACATCCGAACTTATATTTTCGGAATGGGGAAACAGGATGAGACGGAAGCGGATATGAGATGTTCTGTACAGGATTTAACAGAGGATTTACAGATTCAGAAGTCCGGACAGAAAGGTTTAAGAAAAAGGAGAAATCAGGAGGAATTTCAAGAGAAGCCCTGAGTTAGCAATCAAAGAAAAAGAGTGTATGATATTCCAGTTGGATTCGTTCATATATGGATACATACCATTTGACTCAGAGGTAGCAAAATTTCCAGGAAAGGAATCAGGATTTCAGAAAGAATGAGGTAGAGTCCCATGGACAACATAGCATAGAAGGCTGCACCAGATGAAGTTGATATCGGTGCAGCCTTTTAGTTGTTGGATATTTTTTCTTCGCCAGAACCCAGCCTGCCGGGCAGACTGAGACCGGGCGAAAATGTTTTATTCTAATATGCTTTTCCCCAGTAAACCAGTTTATGAGCCGGTTTTCCGCAGCAGACGCATACGTCGGAAACGGCCTTCTGTTCTTCCAGGGGCATACAGCGGGAAGTTGCTGTTGTGTCTTCTTTTATTTTATTTTCACATTCCGCATTGCCGCACCACATGGCACGTATAAATCCGGGTTTCTGTTCCACAGCGTCTTTGAAGGCGTCATAGGATGTTACATCTGAAATATGGGACTGCTGATGATTTTTAGCCCGTTCAAACATATCTTTCTGAATGGTTTTCAGAAGTTCTTTTGCAGTTGCGGCCGTATCTTCCAGTGCACATTCGATTTTTTCTCTGGTGTCCCTGCGTACCAGTACGCATTTTCCGGCTTCGATATCTTTGGGGCCCAGTTCCACGCGAATGGGGATTCCGCGCATTTCCTGTTCAGAGAATTTCCAGCCGGGACTCTTGTCGCTGTCGTCCATTTTCACACGAATGCCTGCCTGCTTCAATGTGTCTTTTAATTCGGCAGCCTTGTCAAGAACCCCTTCCTTATGCTGCTGAATGGGAATTACCATAACCTGAACCGGTGCGATTTCCGGTGGGAGCACCAGGCCGGAATCATCTCCGTGTACCATGATAATTGCGCCAATCAGGCGGGTAGTCATGCCCCAGGAAGTCTGGTGTACATATTGCAGTTTGTTGTCTCTGTCCGTGTACTGAATGTTGAATGCTCTGGCGAATCCGTCTCCGAAGTTGTGGCTGGTGCCGGACTGAAGAGCCTTTCCATCGTGCATTAACGCTTCAATGGTGTAGGTTGCTTCTGCGCCGGCAAATTTTTCTTTGTCTGTTTTCCGCCCGCGGATTACCGGCATTGCCAGTACTTCTTCACAGAAATCAGCGTAAAGGTGCAGCATCTGAAGGGTTCGTTCTTCGGCTTCTTCTGCTGTGGCATGGGCTGTATGGCCTTCCTGCCAGAGGAATTCTCTGGAGCGCAGGAAAGGTCTGGTCTCTTTTTCCCAGCGGACAACAGAGCACCACTGATTGTAGCATTTGGGCAAATCGCGGTAAGACTGGATGTCATTTGCATAGAAGTCGCAGAACAGTGTCTCTGAGGTGGGTCTGACACACATTCTTTCCTGTAACGGATTCAGGCCTCCGTGGGTTACCCAGGCTACTTCGGGTGCAAATCCTTCCACGTGGTCCTTTTCTTTCTGCAGCAGGCTTTCCGGAATAAACATGGGCATATATACGTTTTCCACCCCTGTTTCTTTAAATCTCCGGTCCAGTTCTTTCTGGATGTTTTCCCAGATGGCATAACCGGCAGGTTTGATTACCATGCAGCCCTTTACGCTGGAATACTCAATCAGTTCTGCTTTTTTGACCACATCCGTATACCATTGTGCAAAATCCACATCCATGGATGTGATGGCTTCCACTAATTTTTTGTCCTTTGCCATGATGTTTTCTCCTTTTCTTTTCAGATTGCAAACAGTTAAGATAAAAAAAGCCGGATATCCAATCCCCTCAGGGACCGGAAATCCGGCGGTACCACCCTTATTAACAGCAAAACTGCTGTTCGCTCAATGGCCTTAACGCGGCACTACGTCGTATTTTCATACGCGGCTCCAGGGCGGGTTCCGGACACTGGTATGGGAAATCTTTCACCGATGATTTCTTCTCTGTACATCTTCCTGTCCGTACTGATCCTTTTCTTCGCCAGTTTTCTGTGTTTGTTGGTAATGGTTATTCTAAGACAAATTATACGGATTGTCAAGTCACCAGATAGATTTCCTTTATTAAAATGTAGGAAAGGGGGCCGAGAGCAAATCCCCACAGTCCGTAAATCTCCAGGCCCACATACATGGTTACGATTACTGCCAGGGGATGCATACCCAGTTTATTACCCAGAAGTTTTGGCTCCAGAATTTCGCGCATGAGGGTACATATGGTGTAAATAATGGTATAAATGGCTGCCAGCATGTATTTTCCCTGCACCAGTTCGATGACAGCCCAGGGTACAAAAATGGTTCCGGTTCCCAGAAAGGGCATGGCGTCGCAGATACCGATACCGCATCCCGCCAGCAGTGCATATTCATTTCCGGAAAAGTACAGTCCCGCCACACATATGACCGTGATGATTACCATGATGATGAGCTGAGATCTGACATAGGCTCCTCCGGCTTCGTAAGTCCTGCGGCAGACGTTCAGAGCCATGTTTCCTACAGGATGACGCTCCAGTGCCTGGCGCATATTCCTGTAGTCTTTCAGTATCAGAATAGTACTGATGATGATTACAAAAAAGACGCCCAGGAACACAAACAGGTTTTTGGCATACAAAATGGTTCCGTTCATTACCGTGGGAAGCATGTTTGTTTTTGCATGGTTTATGAGTGACGGAAGCTGCTTTTCCACCCTGCTTTGAATCAGTTCGGCTTTGATACCGGTAATGTTTTCAATCTGGCAGCAGCATTCCTCCCAGAACACGCCGGCCTGTTGTTTGTAGCTCGGAAACTGTTCCATTATATTCCTGAGCTGCTCCAGGAGGGTTTTCAGGAAAAAGAATACTGCCAGCCCAAGGAGCAATAACAGGATTCCTACCAGCAGGGAAGCCCATATACCTCTTTTCAGTTTTAATTTATTCTCCAGTTTTTCGGTGAGCGGGTTCAGGAGTTTTGCCAGCAAAAAAGCAGCAAAAAAAGGAATTACCAGCGGAAACAGCCAGCGGAGGCCGGCGTAAACAGCCAGAGTAATTCCCAGAACTTTTCCTATGCTCCGCATACTTTCTTTTGCTTCTGTTTTCATGAAATCAGTATGCGGTATTTTCCGTCTTTTATGCGGGAAACACAGGCCTGGTTGAATGTTCCATGCCAGGCAGATGTTACATGAGTTCTGCAAACAGTTTTCCCATGGGCTGAACGCAGAATTCCACAGGTGCTCCCGTGGAGGGATGCTGAAATGACGTCCGGATGGAGCAAAGTCCCACCGGAAGATAACCTGGCGGACAGTTTTTGTTGTATTTTTTGTCGCCCAGAAGGGGATGGCCTGCGTGAGCCATCTGCACGCGAATCTGATGATGGCGTCCGGTGTCCAGACGGATATTCAGCAGACTGACCGGTCCTTTGGAATAAGGCGTTTCATGAAATACACGCTGTACTTCATAAAAAAGTCTGGCTGATTTAGCGCCTTTGGTGTTTTTGGAAACTACCTGGGATGTGTTGGTTTTTCCATCTCGTAAAAGCCAGTCCTCCAAAATACCGGAAGACTCTGAAAAGATGCCTTCTGCCAGTGCCAGGTATTCCTTTTTTACTGTTTTTTCCTGTACCTGCCGGCTCAGTATGGCTGCGGCCTGCCGGTTTCTGGCAAATACCATAATCCCTTCCACAGGCTGATCCAGACGCCGGATAATGAACACGTCTGAGGATTCCTTTTTGTCTGCAAAATAATTCCGCAGCATACTCACCATATCGGACTGGCTGGTTCTGGCAGTCTGTACGGGGATTCCCGGCATTTTATGGCAGACAATAATGTCCTGGTCTTCGTATATGATGTCTGTCATAATTTATACCTTAAACCGATAGCCTACGCCCCATATGGTTTCGATGTACTGGGGCTTGGTGGTGCTGAATTCGATTTTCTCCCGTATTTTCTTAATGTGTACGGTGACGGTTGCAATATCTCCCACCGATTCCAGATCCCAGATCTGGCTGAACAGTTCTTCTTTGGAGAATACGTGGTTGGGGTTCTGAGCAAGGAATGTGAGCAGGTCAAATTCCTTGGTGGTAAACTGTTTTTCTTCATCATTAACCCATACCCGGCGCGCTGTTTTGTCAATTTTCAGGCCGCGGATTTCGATGACGTCATTTTCCTGAATGCTGCTGTTGATCAGGCGTTCGTAGCGGGAGAGGTGAGCTTTTACCCTGGCCACCAGTTCGCTGGGGGAAAAGGGCTTGGTAATGTAGTCGTCTGCGCCCAGTCCCAGGCCGCGGATTTTATCAATGTCGTCTTTTTTGGCGGATACCATTAAAATAGGGGTATTTTTATTTTCCCGGATTTTTTTGCAGATTTCAAATCCGTCTACCCCCGGCAGCATTAAGTCCAGAATGAACATGTCAAATTCTTCGCTTAACGCCCGTGCGAGGCCCTGATTGCCGTTATTTTCAATTTCCACATGGAAGCCGCTCAGCTCCAGATAATCTTTTTCCAGATCGGCGATTGCCACTTCATCCTCAATAATCAATACTTTGCTCAATTTATTACCTCCTGGTATTTCCGGATTACAAAATACATAATGGTTCCCGTATCTTCTTTGCTGTTCGCCCAGATTTTTCCGCCGTGGTCCTCAATAATTTTCTTTACGATGGACAGGCCGATACCGCTGCCTCCGGTGGCTGAATTCCTGGAAGCGTCCGTGCGGTAAAAGCGGTCGAAAATGTAGGGCAGATCTCTGGCGGCGATTCCTTTACCGTTATCTTCAATCTCAACCTGAATAAAATCCCCCACATCCCGGATGCGCATATTGATAAAGCCCTGAGATTTGTCCAGGTATTTGACGGAATTGCCGATAATATTGTTAATGACACGCCGGAGCTGTTCCGGGTCTGCAATAATCAGCACGTCTTTGTCTGCATAGTTGATATAGGTGAGCTTGATATTTTTGGCCTCTAAATCCAGACCTACTTCTTCCACACAGTCTTCAAAGTAATCTGCCACATTGATTCGGTTAAAATTATAAGGGATTCGGTTGGTATCAATTCTGGAATACAGTGTCAGCTCGTTAATCAGCATGTCCATTTCATTTGCTTTATTGTAAATAGTACGGATGTATTTGTCATGCTTTTCCGGCGTGTCCGCTACTCCGTCCATAATGCCCTCCACATATCCTTTGATGGCTGTGATGGGGGTTTTCAAATCGTGGGAAATATTACTGATTAAGACTTTGTTTTCTTTTTCTCCGGCTACTTTTTCTTCTGCTGACTCCTTCAGACGAAGCCGCATTTCCTCAAAGTTTCGGCAGAGTTCTCCGATTTCGTCCTTTCCTTCGGCATCGACGGTGAAATCCAGGTTGCCGGCTTTGATATTCTGAGCAGCTATTTCCAGCCTGCGAATGGGATTGATAATTCCCTGATAAATCCAGACTGTCAGCATTCCTGCGGTGAAAATCAGAATCAGAAGCACTGAAATCATCAAATCCAGCAGAACGCCTTTGATTTCCGGCAGAATCCGCTCCATGGATGTGACGATAAAGACGCTTCCGTTGCCTCCGTCCTGAAAGTTAAAATCAATCTGTTTGATGAGGGCCTGTTCTTCCCCTTCCATATAGAATCCGGAAGCTGCGCTTTGTATGGTATCGCTGTCATATTCCGGCAGATCTTCTTCCAGTATGATTTCAGAACCGGTATTTCCGTTGAAAATCAGTTCTTTCCCTTTACGGACCAGGAGATAGGAGTATTTATCTGAGAGCTGTCGGTTGACCTTTTCCAGCCAGGCGGGGTCTTCCAGCTGTTCCGGCTGGTTTTTTGCCACCTTCTGGAGATCTTCATACGTTGATTTGGTAAAGTGGCTGAGCACTTTAAAGGAATTTACAAAATAGTCATAGGCATTGCCGTCTATATTGTAAATCTGGCGTACCGCTTTCATCTGGTACTGGCCGAATCCCCATATGGTTGCCACTGCCAGAAGCACCGGCACAAATATAATAATACAGAATGAAATGATTAATCTGGTCCTTAATTTCATAATAATGCTGTAACCTCCGACAGCTTATATTATACCAGTTTTTGTAGAAAATCATATGGAAAATTTATAAAAATTTATAAAATTTGTATAAATTCATCGTTTTCCATATCCTGTGGGGAAATATGATATAATATAAAAGCTGAACGGCCTGTAAATCAAAGGCTGCTCAGCTTTATTTTTAAAATTCTGTTTAAAGATTTTTCCGGACGTTCCTGAGAAATGGTTCCGTCATATTCCGGTTCTTTACGAAAAAGTTCCTCAGCTTACCTTAAACTGGAACTTCTGAATCTCTTTCTCGGTGCTGACCTTCTCAATCTGGGCTCCGAGGCCTTCCAGCTTGGTCTCAAAAGATTCATAACCCCGCTGGATATAGTGGATATCGTCAACGATGGTAATGCCTTCAGCGGAAAGGCCTGCAATGACAAGAGCAGCTCCGGCCCTTAAATCCGGTGCGCTGACTCTGGCTCCGGTATAGCCTTTCACCCCGTTGATAATGGCAATATTGCTTTCTACTTTAATATCTGCGCCCATACGGGTCAGCTCATCCACGTATTTGAAGCGATTTTCAAAGATACCTTCTGTTACAGTGCTGGTTCCCTGGGCAATTCCCAGTACCACGGACATCTGGGGCTGCATATCCGTAGGAAATCCCGGATAGGGCAGAGTAGTAACCTGTGTATGCCGCAGAGGCTTTGAGGCTACCACGCGGACAGCATCGTCAAATTCTTCCACTTCACAGCCTGCCTCCAGCAATTTGGCTGTGGTGGCTTCCAGGTGTTTGGGAATCACATTCTTGACCGTAACGTCTCCTTTGGTGGCTGCCGCCGCGAACATAAAGGTACCTGCTTCAATCTGGTCCGGAATGACGGAGTATTCTGTCTTATGGAGTTTCTCCACTCCCACAATACGGATAACATCGGTGCCCGCACCGCGGATATTTGCCCCCATGCTGTTCAGGAAATTGGCCACATCCACCACATGAGGCTCTTTGGCTGCATTTTCAATGGTAGTTTTTCCTTCTGCCATAACCGCCGCCATCATAATATTAATGGTTGCGCCCACGCTGACCATGTCAAGAAAGATATGCGCGCCATGCAGGCTCTCTGCCTCTGCGATAACAAAACCATGCTCAATCTTCGTCTTGGCGCCCATGGCCTTAAAGC
>Ga0137307_101360_pt2 | contig 20844 bp, 18 predicted proteins | sample NAcewD2O_March_2_FD_97180 | JGI IMG/M metagenome (GOLD analysis project Ga0137307, IMG submission 97180) | Mouse cecal microbial communities from Vienna, Austria - N-Acetylglucosamine amended D2O_March | ecosystem: Host-associated > Mammals > Digestive system > Large intestine > Cecum | place... | reverse complement strand
GCCAGGACATTACCGTAAGTTCCTGGAACAGCGGCCAGACATACACGGCCACGGTGTCGGAGATCTCAGATTATCCCTCGGAAAATAACGGATGGTACGGCGGGGATGGCAATTCCAATGTGTCCTACTATCAGTTTACCGCCTATATTGAAAATCCCGAGGGCTTAAAAAACGGGGATTATGTGAATCTTTCCATGACAGGGGAGGTATCCCAGGAACAGTCCAATAAGCTTTATATTGACAAAGCCTATGTGAGAGAGGAAGGCGGAAAATATTATGTGCTGAAAGTCGGGGAGGACGACCGCCTGGTAAAACAGTATGTGCAGACAGGGAGAACCATATATGGTTCTGCCATAGAAATTAAAGGTGGATTAAATGAGAGTGACAGAATTGCATTTCCGTACGGAAAGACAGCAAAAGAAGGAATTCGGGCAGTGGAATCCGAAAATATGTAAGGGGGCAGGATATGTTAGAAAACATTCGGTTATCGTTTAAAGGCATCTGGTCCCATAAAATGCGTTCCTTTCTTACCATGCTGGGCATTATTATCGGTATCGCAGCCATTATCGCCATTGTCTCTACTATTAAAGGGACAAACGAGCAGATTAAGGAAAACCTAATCGGTTCCGGGGACAATACCGTGGAAATTTCCCTGTATCAGGGAGACTGGACTTACGAGATGGGATATGAGGGGATTCCTGCCGGGGTGCCGGTGATTAACAGCCAGATGATGGATGAAATCAAAAATATAGACCACGTGGTGGGGGCCTCCGCCTATCTCTCCAGACAGGAATATGAGGTGTACCATTTAAATACCTCTATTTCCGGAGGAAATGTTTTAGGGGTGGACAACAGCTATTTTTCCACCTGCAATTTTATTATCCGCAGGGGAAGGGGATTTTCCGAAAAGGATTACTCCCAGTTTAGGAAAGTGGCATTGCTTGACAAGGATTCCTCCGATGCGCTGTTTCAGGGGGAGGACCCCTTGGGGAAAACCATTGAGATAAAAAAAGAGCCCTTTGTGGTAGTGGGGATTGTGGAAAAGTCAAAAGTATTTGAACCCACCATTAACAGCATAGAGGATTACTATACCTATTCCCAGGATGCATCTGGGAAGATATATATTCCAAACAGTACCTGGCCCATTATCTATCAGTTTGACGAACCCCAGAACCTTGTGATTGAGGTGGAGAGCACAGACGATATGACAAACGCCGGGAAAAGCGCCGCTGATATTTTAAACAGTTATGTGACCACCAGTGATGAGACATTAAAATATAAGGCGGAGGATTTATTGGAGCAGGCAAAACAAATCCAGCAGCTTAGTCAGTCCACAAACAGCATGTTAATCTGGATTGCGGGAATCTCCTTAATTGTAGGGGGGATTGGCGTTATGAATATTATGCTGGTGTCCGTGACGGAGAGGACCCAGGAAATAGGGCTGAAAAAGGCTATCGGGGCCAAAAAGTCCAATATATTAGGGCAGTTTTTAACGGAGGCGGCAGTTCTCACCAGCATGGGGGGGATTATGGGCGTGGTATCCGGCATTATTTTAGCGGAAATTATCTCCAGGCTCAGCGAGATGCCTGTGGCAATCAGTGTTCCGGCAGCCGTAGGGGCAGTGGTGTTTTCCATGGCTATCGGGATTGTATTTGGAGTGTTCCCCTCCTATAAGGCGGCCGCCCTTGACCCCATTGAGGCATTGCGGAGAGAATAAATCTAAAGGGGAGACGGAAAGGAGAAGGCCATGAATAAAATCGAGGAATTAATCGGATACGGCAGGGAAAAGGGATGCTCCGACATTCATCTCACTTTTGGAAGCGAGCCCGTGATGCGGTGCGCAGGGGAACTTGTGGTTTTAAAAGGCTATGGCATTATGAATGACGAGACATTGATGGAATGTGCGGACCTTGTTTTAAAAGGGGCAGGGGGCAAAGTTGCCGGGGGAGAAAGCCTGGAAGATTTGGATGTGTGCTACGAGACGAAAGAGGGCAGCAGGAACCGGGTAAATATTTACCGCCAGCAGAACCATGTCACATTGGCAATCCGCCTGTTAAAGGAGCATATCCCCACGATAGAAGAGCTGAACCTGCCGGAGGGCATAAGAGAGCTCACAAGCTTAAGGCAGGGGCTGGTACTGGTAAACGGCCCCGCAGGCAGCGGAAAGTCCACGGCCCTCGCGGCTATGATCCATGAGATAAATGTGAATTTTGCCAGACATATTATTACGGTGGAGAATCCTACGGAGTACCGCCATGTGAACCGAAAAAGCATTGTAAACCAGCGGGAAGTGGGAACGGATGTTTCCAGTTTTGCCCAGGGAATTAAAAGTGCCTTAAAGGAAGACGCAGATGTGATTCTTGCCGGGGCCCTCCAGGATACGGAGACGATTTTGGCAGCTTTAACGGCTGCGGAGACAGGGCATCTTGTGTTTTCCGCCCTGCACATTGCAGGGGCGGAAGAATCTGTCTCCTATATGGTGGATTTATTCCCTCAGCACCAGCAGCAGCAGATAAAGGCCAGGCTCCAGGCATCTTTGCGGGCGGTGGTATCCAGGCAGTTTTTGGCTGATGGGGATAAAAGCAGAAGAAACACGGAAGTTACAGTTATGGGCCGGAAGTAATGTATTCTCATTGAACCAAAGCCTTTCTTGTGATACAATGTAGCATATGCGAATAAAAGGGACAGGTATGTCTGATGGAAGGAGTTTGTATGTTACACAAAAAGATAGGATTTTTATAGGGAGCATTGGCAGTGGGAGTTTTTCTTAGCGGCTGCGGCAGCAAGTCGCCCTTAGACCCGAAAAATCCCGTGGCAATCGATGTGTGGACGTATTACAACGGAGATCAGCTCTCGGCCTTTGACAGCCTTTTGGAGGATTTTAATGCCACAGTGGGCAGGGAGAAAGGCATTGTGGTGAAAGGGTACAGCCAGGGCACTGTAAATGATTTGGAGACGAATGTGCTCTCAGCAATCAAGGGGGAAGTGGGAGCGGCGGAAGTGCCGGATATTTTTGCCGCATATGCGGATACGGCCTACGCAGCCGACCAACTGGGCCAGGTTGTGAATTTAAAGGAATATATGAGCAAGGAGGAAATTTCTTCTTATATTGACAGTTATATAGGGGAAGGGGATTTTGACGGGGATGGTGAGATTAAAATATTTCCCACGGCAAAATCCACAGAAGTTCTTGTGTTAAATAAGACAGACTGGGACAAATTTGCAGGGGAGACAGGGGCAGATTACGAAGATTTGCGGAATATGGACGGGCTGTTACAGACAGCGCAGAAATATTACGAGTGGACCGATGGGAAAACCCCCGATGTCCCGGGAGACGGAAAAGCTTTTTTTGGCAGGGATGCCATGGCAAATTACATGCTGGTTGGCAGCATGCAGCTTGGAACGGAGGTTTTTCAGGTCTCTGAGGGAAAGATGACTTTAAATTTTGATAAAACCACGGCCCGCGCACTGTGGGATTATTACTATGTGCCCTTTGTGAAAGGGTATTTTGCGGCGACGGGGCGTTTCCGCAGTGACGATATTAAAACAGGGAATATTATCTCCTATGTAGGATCTTCCTCCAGCGTCTATTTTTTCCCAGGGGAAGTGAACAGAGATGACGGTGAAAACTACCCCATTGAGATGGATGTGCTGCCCTGCCCCAAATTCTCCGGGGAGAATTCGGATTATGCCGTGCAGCAGGGCGCCGGAATGGTGGTGACAAAGGGAAATGATGCGAAGGTATATGCCTGCGTGGAGTTTTTGAAATGGTTTACCGCAGATGAGCGGAATATAGAGTTTTCTGTAAATTCCGGCTACCTTCCGGTGACAAAGACTGCAAATCATATCAACGCCATAGAGGACAGCGGGGTTATGATAAATGACGATGTAAAAAAGATGCTTTCCGTGGCTGTAGATACGGTAAACGAAAATCAGATGTACACTACCAGGGCTTTTGAGACAGGGACCAAGGCCCGCAATATTTTAGAATATTCCTTAAGCGATCGGGCAGCGGCGGACCGGGAAGAGGTGGCCGGAAAAATGGCTTCTGGGATGTCTCTTTCGGAAGCGGCAGAAGATTTTATTTCCGACGCATCTTTTGAGGCCTGGTATGAGGAAACCTTAGAGCAGCTTAAGGCATTGGAAGGTTAAAGGATACGGGGGACGGCAATGTCTGGAAAGAAAAAAGACAGAACAATTTTTCGGGTATTGGTGCTGCCGATGATAAGCATATTGGCCCTGGAGCTTTTTGTCCTGGCTGGAAGCCTACAGTTTGGGGGCGTGATGAGAGAGCTGAACGAAAACGCCCGGGATATGTTAAAGCAGCAGGTGGAAAACAGAGGAAATTATCTTCTGACGGAAATGATTGGAAATTGGTCCAATCTGGATATGATATCAGCTCAGATGAATTCCATTGTGGAGGAAAAAATAAACAGCGGGGAAATTACCCTGGAGGACTTGGATAAAAATACCAAGGGCTCCCAGGAACTTTTAACAGCCATATGTCCGGAGCTGATACAGGGGATGCGTAATAAGCAGGTTTCCGGTATTTTTCTCATACTAAACACCGGGACATTCTCCGGGGAGGACGGGCTGGATGCACTTCAGGGCATTTATCTTCGGGATTTGGACCCTTCTTCCGCCCCTTCCCCAAGAAATGAGGATATTTTAACGGAGCGGGCCCCTGTGGAGGTGGTGCGTTCCGGGCGGATTGCCACGGATACGGGCTGGCAGCCTGCCTTTTCCGGGGAGGACGGGGGAAAGAGCCCGTATTTTTACAAGCCCTTTTTGGCGGCTTATAAAGATGAGGGAAAGCTTCCGGCAAAAGAATACGGCTACTGGACTGCGGAACCCTACACATTGTCAGGAGATAAACGCCTGGCAATTTCCTATTCCGTGCCCCTTATTTTAGAGGATGGGACGGTGTACGGGGTTTTGGGAGTGGAAATTTTAACAGACTATATGCGGTCACTTCTCCCCTGCGGTGAACTTATGGAGCAGGAACAGGGATCTTATCTTCTGGCAGTTTCTAAGGAGGGGGATCACAGGCTTTTGCCGGTGCTTTCTTCCAGTGAAGCCATGACAGGGGAGGCATTGAATGAGTTGGTATTTTCTCTGGAGGAAAAAGATTCCGGTGAGGCTTATGATGACAGCGGAAATTATTTCGGGGCGGTAAAACCCTTAATTATTTACAGCAATAACGGACCTTTTGAGTCGGACAGATGGTATCTTTTGGGAATTGGGGCACAGAAGAATCTCTATGCTTTTTCCAGGCAGATACAGACCATGCTGTTTTTGTCTTTTATTCTTACGATTGTAATCGGGCTGATAGGAATCTTGTTTGTCAGTTACCGGTTATCCAAGCCCATAAAGCATCTTTCCCACGAAGTGGAACAGGCAAAAAAGAGCAGTCTGCTCCCGGATCTTACGGATACCGGCATCCGGGAAATTGACCAGTTTGCCCATGCCATTGTAAGGCTGCAGAAGGAGGTTATGGATTCCTCCACACGTTTTTTGCAGATTATTAACATGGCAAGTGTGGATATCGCCGGATATGAGGTGAAAGAGGGTGCGGAGGAAGTATTTGTGACAGAAAATTATTTCCCTATGCTTGGCCTTTCCGGGGTGGATACCGAAATGCTCACCCCGGAGGAATTTCTGGAAAAATCAATGCATGCAAGACAGAGCCTTCAATCTTCGGTTTCAGAGGAAAACGGGATTGTTTATAAAGTACCGCTGGACGCCCACAGGGTGCGCTATGTGCGTTTTGAAGATATGCAGGACGGAAAACGTCATGTGGGATTGGTGGAGGATGTGACTGCAAGTACGTTAGAAAGGATGCGGGTAGAGCGGGAAAGGGACTGCGATGGCCTTACAAAGCTCTTTAGCAGGCGGGGATTCCGGAGGGAAGCAGATGCCTTGTTCCTCAACCCGGAAAGGTTAAAACAGGCAGGGCTTTTAATGATAGATTTGGATAACCTGAAATCCACCAATGATACCTACGGCCACAATTTTGGGGATATGTACATTCAGACGGCAGCAAAATGTTTTTCGGAAAATACGCCGGATGATACCCTTTGCGCCCGGATTTCCGGGGATGAATTCCTGATTCTTTTCTATGGTTATGACAGCTATGTTGAAATATGGGAAAAGTTAAAGGATTTGTACCGTGCCATCGGTGAAGTGAAGTTTCATTTTCCCGACGGAACCAGTATGGGCTTAAGCGCATCCGGCGGTGTAGCCTGGTTTCCCAAGGACAGCTGCGATTTGTCTGATTTGATGAAATATGCGGACTTTGCCATGTATCAGGTAAAATGTACCAAAAAAGGTGAGCTGAAAGAGTTTGACGAACAGGCTTATCAGCAGAAAATTTTCCTGAATCAGAGCAGGCTGGAATTCAACCAGATGCTGGAGGGGGAAGGGCTGACGTATCATTTCCAGCCTATTTTCTATGGCCGGGACGGGAATGTGTTTGCCTATGAAGCTTTGATGCGTGTGAATTTCCCCACGCTGCGCTCCCCGGAAACTGTTCTGAAGATAGCGAGGGAAGAGGGGCGGATGCAGGATATTGAGCGGCTCACTATGTTTCGGGCAAGCCAGTGTTACTGTACGCTGTTAGAGGAAGGAAAAGTGAAAGAAGAGGCGCTTTTGTTTTTAAATTCCATTGCAAACGTGTCCATGACAAAGGAAGAAGGGCAGCGCTACCATGAGGAATTTTCCCATATTCAGGGGAGGGTTGTGGTGGAAATTACAGAGGCGGACCATCTGGATATGGAGCTGATAAACAAGAAGAGGGCGACGGAGGGATTCTCCGGCATGTTTGCCCTGGATGACTACGGCAGCGGGTACAACAGTGAGATTAACCTGTTGGAATTAACACCGGAGTTTGTGAAGGTGGATATTATCATTGTGCGGAATATTGACAGTGACTCCAATAAACAGCAGATTGTCTCCAATATCGTGGAGTATGCCCACAAAAGGGATATGATGGTGATTGCGGAGGGCTTAGAGACACAAAATGAGGTACAAAAGTGTCTGGAACTTGGGGTAGATTTGCTCCAGGGTTATTTTCTGGCCCGCCCTGGGGAGGTTCCCCCTGAGATTAACCCGGAGGCATACCGTGTGATAAAAGATTACTGGGAATAAAAGGAGCTGTAGAATAGATTTTATGCTTCAAGTGTGGTATACTAACACTGAAAGTACTTTTAAGGAGAGAAAGAGGAAAAGACATGATTGATTTAAAATTTTTGAGGGAGAACCCTGAAATCGTAAAACAGAATATCAAAAATAAATTCCAGGACAAAAAGCTGCCCCTGGTGGATGAAGTAATTGCATTGGATTTGCAGTCCAGGCAGGCAAAACAGGAGGCGGACAGCCTTCGGGCCAACAGAAATACAGTGTCCAAGCAAATTGGGGCACTTATGGGCCAGGGGAAGAAAGAAGAGGCCATGGCTTTAAAAGAGCAGGTGCAAAAAGATGCCAAGCGGCTGGAAGAGTTAGAGGAGCAGGAGAGGACGCTTCAGGAAAAGGTGAATCAGATTATGATGACCATTCCAAATATAATTGACCCCTCGGTGCCCATTGGAAAAGACGACAGCTGTAACGTGGAGATGGAAAAGTTCGGGGAGCCCATTGTCCCTGATTTTGAAATTCCCTACCATACGGAGATTATGGAACGCTTTTGCGGCATTGATTTGGACGCCGCGGGAAAAGTGGCGGGAAACGGTTTTTATTACCTTATGGGGGATATTGCAAGGCTTCATTCCGCTGTGATTTCCTATGCCAGGGATTTTATGATTGACAGGGGATTTACTTACTGTGTGCCGCCCTTTATGATCCGCAGCAACGTGGTGACAGGGGTGATGAGTTTTGATGAGATGGATGCCATGATGTATAAAATCGAGGGGGAGGATTTGTATTTAATCGGAACCAGCGAACATTCTATGATTGGGAAATTTATTGATACCATAAACGAGGAGGACAAGCTTCCCTACACCCTTACAAGCTATTCCCCCTGTTTTAGGAAGGAGAAGGGCGCCCACGGCATAGAGGAGCGGGGGGTGTACCGTATCCATCAGTTTGAGAAGCAGGAAATGATTGTGGTGTGTAAACCGGAGGAATCTCCCATGTGGTATGAAAAACTGTGGCAGAATACCGTGGATTTGTTCCGGAGCTTGGATGTTCCGGTGCGCACTTTAGAGTGCTGTTCCGGGGATTTGGCAGATTTGAAGGTGAAATCCTGCGATGTGGAGGCATGGTCCCCCAGGCAGAAGAAATATTTTGAGGTGGGAAGCTGTTCCAATTTAGGGGATGCCCAGGCCAGGCGCTTAAAAATACGGGTGAAGGGCAAGGACGGGAAGTATTTTGCACATACCTTAAATAATACGGTAGTTGCGCCGCCCAGGATGTTGATTGCATTTTTGGAGAATAACTTAAACCCAGACGGAAGCGTAAATATTCCTGAGGCATTAAGACCTTATATGGGCGGAAAAGAAAAAATGGAAGTTGTAAAATAGTTTATTTTATTATATATTAGAGAAATATAGCAGGAAAAGGACTGAATTTTCAGAACCTTTTCCTGCTTTTTTAATCTTTCCTTTTACAGCACCTGGTCTTCCTCACTAGGAATATATCTTGCAATTTCGTCTAAGCCGCAGTGCAGGATGCGGCACAAATCATTTAAGGTGGTGGTGTTCATGGGCTTGTTTTTCCGGAGTTTGTCAAGGATTGCGCTGGAAATATGGTGCTTATTAATCAGTGTATAGGTAGTTTCCCCGGAATTGCTTAAGGTTTCCCAGAATGGGCTGTATTCTATCATTTTCGTTTCCTCCTTGTGCGGGTTTATAAGATTAATGTATGATGTAGTTTTGTTCTTGACTATAGTTAGAAAGATGACTATAATAGTAGAGTGTGTAAAATTACAAAAAACATTCAGGCGCAGGAAAAAAATTAGGAATCTATTCTGCCGGGGGAATTGCAAATGAGGAAAAAATTGTGGGAAATGACACTGGGAATTTTGTATCTATCCATCTTTGTTTATCAGTTGGCAAGCAGGGATACCATAAGGCTGAGTTTTGATTTCCCCGTGGGGACGGGGATAGGCTGCAGGGTGCAGGCAGTGATTGATCTTCCCGGAAACCGGGAAAATCCCTTAGATTTCACCTTAAGATATGACGGCGGCAGACTGGTGTACTGCAAAGAGGCGAAAGGAAAAGGGTTAAAGGGGCTTTCCGTTGTATCCGGGCTGTCGGAGACAGGGGAGATGCTGCTTGAGATATCAGCCCTAACGGGAAACCGTTTTGGGGGCGGGGGAAAAATTATTCTGGAATTTTATGTAAAAAAGCCCTGTCGGGACATGTATGAATATTTAAAACTTTGTGATGAAAAAATGAAAAAAGTGAAAAATCCCTGCTGCCGGATTGACAATGATTTTAGAAAAAATTATAATGATGGAAATGGTTTTAGAAAAAATAAAAAGGCGGATGAAAATTAATGAATTTTTTGTACAAATTGGAGCGGAAATTGGGAAGGTTTGCCATACCGGATTTAATTGTCTATCTTCTGGCAGGGTACGTTATCGGTTATACCTTAAGCTATGTGGCGCCCCAGGCGCTATATTATCTTACCTTAGAGCCCTATTTTATTCTTCACGGGCAGGTTTGGCGTCTCATTACCTGGGTGCTGATTCCACCTGGCACAAATCTGATTTTTGCACTGATTATGATGATGTTTTACTTTCAGCTTGGAAGAAGCCTGGAGCAGACCTGGGGGACATTCCGGTTTAATGTATATATTTTCGGCGGCATTATCTTTACGGTAATTGGAGCCTTTGTCCTTTACGGGATATATTCCCTCATGGGGATAAAGGCTGTTGGAATGGGAGGATATTTCAGTACCAACTATATCAATATGGCCATATTTCTTGCTTTTGCCATGTGTTACCCTGAGATGCAGGTGCTTTTGTATTTTGTGATTCCCATAAAGATGAAGTGGCTGGCATGGCTGTATGTGGTGCTCATTGCCCTGTCCCTTTTTGAAAACGGCTGGGCGGGAAGGGTTGCCATTATCGCCTCACTGCTAAACTTTATTGTATTTTATTTATCCACCAGGAACTACCGGCAGATTTCACCCAGGGAGATAAAACGAAAGCGGAATTTTAAAACCCAGATGAGAGCCCCAGTGGGATACGGCACCTCCAAGCACAAATGTGCCATCTGCGGCAGGACGGAAAAGGACGACCCCAATCTGGAATTTCGTTTTTGTTCCAAATGTGCAGGTAATTACGAATACTGCCAGGATCATTTATTTACCCATACCCATATGGGGGATGGGAACAGAAAAATGTAGGAGACACATATGAGAGATACGATTTTGTTGTTTGAATCCAGGGATTTGTGTTATGAGTCCAACCAGTATTTTATGGAGCAGCTAAACCAGGAATTTCAAAGGGCCGGATACAAAACCGAAATCTGTGATTTGTCTCTTGACATGGAAGAAAAATTAGAGGATGTGTTAAAGCGGCGGCAGGAATTTTCCGCCGCTTTTGATTTCAATTCCAGGCTTACCAGGGCGGAAATGGAGGATGGCACGCCTTTTATCGATGCGCTTTCCATTCCCTTTTTCAATTATCTGGTGGATCATCCCCTGTATCACCACGGGGGGCTTAGGCGAAAGTTTGAAAATTATTCCGTTATCTGTATTGACAAGCGCCATCAGGAGTATATCAAACACTATTATCCCCACATAAAAAATGTTTTTCTGGTGCCTCTCGGGGCGGTGGAGGCAGGGAAAATACAGACTTTGGAGGAAAAGCGCTTTGACCTTCTTTTTCTGGGGACCTATGTGCCTGCGGAAGAAATTTATGAGGAGATTTCGGATTACCCATGGGAGCAGAAAAAGGAAGTGCTTACCCTGATAGAGTGGATGGAGGCGGAGCCGGAATTTACCCAGGAGGATGCGCTTTTTCAGTATCTTATAAAGACAGGGGAGGAGCTTACCCGGGAAGAATTTGCCAGCCGTTTGCACAGAGATTATATTGTGGACAGATACCTTCGTTTTCTTAAGCGGAAAAAGATATTGTCGGAGGCGGCAAAATCTGGAATCCCCCTTACGGTTGTGGGCCATGGGCTTGCGGAGATTCCGGAATTGCATAGTAAAAACGTCACCATATATCCCGGGGTGGGATTTGCCGTCTCGGCCCAGATGATAGCGGATGCAAAAATCCTGTTAAATATTACCCCGGGATTTCTGGGGGGCGTCCATGACCGGGTATATTCTGCAAGGGTCAACCGTACCCTTTGCTTTACGGAAAAAAATCCTTACACCGAAAGCCATTTTAAGGATGGGGAGGAAATTGTGCTCTATGATGAAAGGAAGCCGGAACGTATTTTTGAACTGGCATGGAAGCTTTTAAATGACAGGGAAGCCCTGGTAAGAATTGCCGGGAATGCCTGTGAAAAAGCCATGTTACAAGAAACCTGGCAGTGCCGGGGGCAGCAGATACTTAACATTATCCGGAATTTCTGAAACTTTTCCGGTTTAGGCTTGATTTTTCTACAGATTACTATGTATAATAATGTCAATAGCGACACAAAAATCAGGAAGGAAAGATTGAAAGAATTATGGAACACGAAACAGAATCCCGAAACTTTATTGAGCAGATTATAGATATGGATATATCGGAAGGGCACTGCAGGGAGGTACATACAAGATTTCCTCCGGAACCAAACGGTTATCTTCATATCGGACATGCCAAATCTATTTTGTTAAATTATGGTTTGGCAAAGGAATACGGGGGGAAGTTTCATCTCCGTTTTGATGATACAAATCCCACCAAGGAAAAAGTGGAATTTGTGGAATCCATAAAAGAAGATGTGAAGTGGCTGGGGGCGGACTGGGAAGAGCGTTTGTTTTTTGCCTCCGATTATTTTGATCAGATGTATGAGGCTGCGGTAAAGCTGATTAAAAAAGGAAAAGCCTATGTATCTGATTTAAGTGCAGAGGAAATCCGTAAGTACCGGGGAACTTTGACGGAAGCCGGAAAAGACGATCCAAGTGCAGGCAGGAGCGCAGAAGAAAATCTGCGGCTGTTTGAAGAGATGAAAGAGGGAAGATATCAGGACGGGGAGAAAGTGCTTAGGGCCAGAATCGATATGTCCTCCCCCAATATTAACATGCGTGACCCGGTGATTTACCGGGTGGCACATATGGAACACCACAATACCAAGGACAAATGGTGTATTTATCCCATGTATGATTTTGCCCATCCCATTGAGGATGCCATTGAGGGGATTACCCACTCCATCTGTACCCTGGAGTTTGAGGATCACAGGCCTCTTTACGACTGGGTGGTGCGGGAACTTGCATACGAGTATCCTCCAAAGCAGATAGAATTTGCCAAATTGTATCTCACAAATGTGGTGACTGGAAAGCGTTATATCAAGCGTCTGGTGGAGGAGGGTATTGTGGACGGCTGGGACGATCCCAGGCTTGTGTCCATTGCAGCCCTGCGGAGAAGGGGATTTACCCCGGAATCCATTCAGCGTTTTGTGGAACTCTGCGGGATTTCAAAGAGCAACAGTTCCGTGGACTACGCCATGTTAGAGTACTGCATCCGTGAGGATTTAAAGTTAAAGAGGGCCAGGGTGATGGCGGTGCTTGATCCCATTAAGGTGGTGATTGACAATTATCCGGAAGGGCAGACAGAGGAGCTTACCATTGTAAACAATATGGAAAACGAAGCTCTGGGAAGCCATACCGTGACTTTTGAGCGGGAGATTTATATTGACAGGGAGGACTTTATGGAAGTGCCTCCGAAAAAATATTTCCGGATGTTCCCGGGAAATGAAGTTCGCCTGATGCAGGCATATTTTGTCACCTGCAACAGTTTTATAAAAGACGAAAACGGAAAAGTCACCGAGATTCACTGTACCTACGACCCCGCCAGCAAAGGGGGGAACAGTCCAGACGGAAGAAAAGTGAAGGGAACGATTCACTGGGTGCCTGCCTCCACCGCCAAAAAAGTGGAAGTCCGTCTTTATGAAAATATTGTGGACGAGGAGCTTGGGGTGTACAATGAGGACGGCAGTTTAAATTTAAACCCAAATTCCCTCACAGTGTTAAAAAATTGCTTTGTGGAACCATTTGGGGCAGATGCAAAGCCCTATGACAGCTTTCAGTTTGTAAGGCAGGGATATTTCTGTGTGGATGCAAAAGACAGTACCCCAGAGAACCCGGTATTTAACCGTATCGTATCCTTAAAGAGTTCCTATAAATTGCCGGATACAAAATAACATGGAGGAAAAAATATGAATTTGCTATCAGGATTAGAGAAATTTGGCTTAAACGTGGAGAAAATAGACAAGGACTTGTTTAAGAAGGAGTTTGAAAAGCAGAACAGCAGGCCAAAGTCCAAAATACAGCCCTCCCAGTCTGAAAAAGATTTTCTCTACAACAAGAAAATAAACTGTACTGTATGCCGGGATCCCTTTGATGTGAAAATTGTGAAGAGTGCCAGGCTTAGGCGCATGGAGCCGGACTTTGACCTTCGGCCCAGATACCATGACATTGACCCGGTAAAGTATGATGTGTATTCCTGTCCCCACTGCGGTTATACGGCTATGCCCCGCTATTTTGAGCACCTCACCAAAGGGCAGATTGAGCTGATTAAAGAAGAAATCTGTGAGAACTTTGTATTTCCCACTGAGGATGAGCCGGAGACTTACGATTTGGAGACTGCCATCACCCGCTATAAACTGGCTATGTTTACTTCCATTACCAAACATGCCAGGGATAGTGAGATTGCTTACACCTGTTTAAAAATTGCCTGGCTGTACCGGGATTTGCTCAAGGAGATGCCAGAGACAAATGCAGAGGAAATTGCTGCAAAAAAAGAGGCGGCGGACCTGCAGGCAGAGTTTTATAAGGAGGCATTTGAGGGATTCCAAAAGGCAATTTCTTCTGAGGATTTTCCTATTTGCGGTATGGACAGCTACACCATGGATTACCTTATGGCATGTCTTGCATTCCATTTTAAACAGTATTCCTACGCATCAAAGTCCATCAGCAATATTCTCTCTTCCCAGACGGCCCAGAGGAGGATTAAGGATAAAGCCTTAGATTTAAAGACGGATATTGTAAATGCCATTAAGCAAGAGGCAGCGGGTAAATAGGAGAAACTATGACAGAATTAATGATTCCTTTGGACAATGATTCTGCCAGGCCGCTGTATCAGCAGATTTATGAATATATCAGAAAAGAGATAGCAGACGGTAAGATTTCCTGTGGGGAAAAATTACCGTCTACTCGTTTATTGGCAAAGCACCTTCTTTTGTCCCGGAGTACGGTGGAAACCGCCTATGAGCAGCTTTTTGCAGAAGGGTACATTGAGGCCAGGGACAGGCGGGGATATTATGCCAGTGATATATCGAAACTATATCTGGAGGGGGCAGGGCAGAAGGAGAGAAAAAGCAGGATTCCTGTTAGGACAGAAGAAAAGGAGAATTATAAAGTTGTTTTTTCCCCAGAGGGAAGTGAAATGGGATGTTTCCCTTACGGCGTCTGGAGAAAAATTTCCAAAGAGCTTTTGTCAGGGGATGACCCGGAACTTTTCCTATCCGGGGAACCTGCGGGAGAACGTAAACTCCGGGAAGCAGTCTGCCGTTATCTCTACCATGCCAGAGGGGTAAACGCCTCTCCAGAGCAGATTGTGGTGGGGGCAGGGAATGAGTATCTCTTAATTCTCCTGGCGCAGATTTTGGGAGAAAAAAAGAGGGTTGCAATGGAAAATCCTACATATCTTAAGGCGTATTATACTTTTTCCCATATGCACTATGATATTTGCGCCATAGAGATGGACGGCGGAGGGATACTCTTAGAAGAGGTAGAAAGAGAAAAACCTGATATTGTATACACGATGCCCTCCCACCAGTTCCCCATGGGAGCGGTTATGCCCATGAAGCGCAGGCTGGAGCTTTTGCATTGGGCCTTAGGAGGGGAGCGTTATATTATTGAGGACGACCATGACAGTGAGTTTCGCTATCGCGGGAAGCCGATTCCCTCCCTGCAGGGAATCGACAGAAAGGGAAGCGTGATTTATATGGGGACATTTTCTAAAAGCATCAGCCCATCCCTCCGTGTCAGCTATATGGTGCTGCCGGAGGGGCTTTTGGAGAGATACCGCAAAAATTGCGGCTTTTATGCCTCCACCGTGCCAAAGGAGCAGCAGTTAAAGCTTACCGCATTTTTTAACCAGGGGCATTTTGAGCGGTACTTAAACCGTATGCGGGGAGTTTACAAAGGCAAACATGACTATCTCTTAGGGCTTTTGCGGAAAGAGCCCTGGGTGCATAAGATTTACGGGGACAATGCGGGAATGCATCTCTTAGTGGAGGTGGATTCGCTTTTGTCCCAGGAGGACATTGTAAACCGGGCCAAAGAAAACGGGGTTGTTGTGTATACTTTAGAGGAGTACCAGATACCGGGAAGCGTTTTAAAGGAAAAGGAATATCCCACCCTGCTTTTGGGTTATGGGGCATTGACTGAGAAAGAGATGCAGTATGGTGTGGAAGTATTGGGGGAGATTGTGAGGTGAAGCTATGTTTTTTAAGAGAGAGAAAAAGGCAGAGGGGTTGGAGGAGAAATCCTTTGACCGGGAGAAACAGATACCTGTGTTAAGGTGCAGTATCTGCAACGGGGAGCAGGTGGCAGGTTTTAAGGATAGGGAGACCGGGAAATTCCATGAGGCGGCTTTTATACGAAATGAGAAGGAACTGAAAGAATTTATGGAAATATACGGGATTGAGAAGATTACGAAGGAGTATTAAGGAGATGGTACGATGATGTCCATAGCAGTTTGCGATGATGAAATATTAGAATGTCTCACCATCACGGAAAAAATTGGAAAAGTCTTAAAAGAACTGAACATACCCCATGTAATCCGCCAGTTTACCAGCGGCACAAAACTCCTTAAGGCTGCAGAAAGCTTTGATTTGGTGTTTCTTGATATCCTGATGCCGGATTTGGACGGCATGGAGACGGCAAGGCTTTTTCGAGAGAAGTCTTGTGAAAATATGCTGGTATTTCTCTCCGCCAGCAGGAAATATGTATTTGACGCCTATGATGTGGAGGCTTTTTGGTATCTCCTAAAGCCTTTGGACATGGGGAAATTGAAAACCGTTCTCATAAGGGCTGTGGAAAAGACAAAGAAAACTTCCGGGGATTTTATTATGGTGAGTAAGGAGAGGCAGAAGATCAAACTGTTTTTAGATGATATCAGTTATTTTGAGATTATGGGGAGGAAGATTGTGGTTCACGGTCCGGAAGGGAATTTTACCTACTACGGGCGCATGGGTGTTTTGGAGGAGAGCCTTTTGGAAAAAGGTTTTTTCCGGTGTCATAAGAGCTATCTTGTGAATCTGAAATATGTGGACGGATATAACAGACAGGAAATTTTTCTGGATACCGGGGAGAAAATTGGAATTGCAAAGAGGAGATATGAACTTTTCTGTCAGGAATATCTGAGATTTATGAGAAAAAACGGAGGGATTTTATGAGCCCGTTTTTTTCCCTGTGGGATATGGCGGTGTCACTATTTTGCTATGTGGGAGAAAGTTTTGCCGCCGTAGTGTTTTTAAAGAAATTTTTTCAAAGTTCCCGGCAAAAAAAAATTGCATGTATCCTTTTGCTGACGATTTTTAAGATGGCCTGGTATGTTTTTTTCGTGGTATGGGGGATGCCCTATCTCATGGCGGCGGTTTTGCAGCATTTGTTTTTTATTGTCCTGGTTGTGCTTTTCTTTCAGGGAGGCAGGGAGGTAAAAATTCTGGCAGGTGCTTTTTTGATTCTTGCCATGGGTTTGTGCAAAGAATTCTTGGAATCCCTTTTCAGCGGGGGGACGTTAATTTTCCTTCACACATTTCGGGGGATACCGGAGCCTTTTTTAGAAGAGGGGGAGATACTTGTTATTCAATGCATGGAAACCCTCATATGCACAGGGGGGATTTTCCTTTTATCCCGCCCCATGGAGTCTGTATTTTGCGGCAAGACAAAGAGATGGTATTTTTTGCAGTCCATTCCTGTTTTTCTGCTGATTTTTGTGGTGGATATTGCGGAATGGGGAGCCAGCAGAGGGGTTTCGGTAAAGCCCAACGGCGGGAACCTATATTACAACCAGCTTTCTGCCTATGGGGAAATCTGCATCCTTACCCTGCTGTGCGCCTTTGCCGCAGGAGTTTTTATTTTCGGAATGGATGAACTGTATGTGCAGCAGCAGAAAAGCGCAAAGTACCTGGCCCAGATTGCCTCTTATAAAATGCTGGAAGAAGAGGACAGAAAAGGGGAGCGCCTGCGGCATGATATGAAAAACCATGTCATTGCCTTAAAAAATCTTTTGGAAAAAAGAGATTGGGAAAAGATGGAGCAATATCTCTCTGCTATGGAGGAACAGGGGGGAGTAAGGGCCGGGGCGGTTACGGGAAACCGGGTAATAGATGCCCTGCTTTACCGGAAGAAAAAGCTTGCAGAGGAGAAGGACATCCCATGGCGCTGTGAGGTGAATATACCAAGGGAAACAGGCATAGATGAATTTGACCTCTGCGTGATTTTAGGGAACATGCTGGATAATGCCATAGAGGGGTGCAAAGCTTTGCCGGGAAGGGATGCTTTTATTGATGTACAGGTAAAAACGGTGAAAAAGTGTCTGCTTTTTGAAGTGAAAAATACTGCGGATTTAAAAGAGATACCAGAGAGGGGATTTACAGGGAAAGAAAACCCCAAAGGCCATGGCATCGGGCTTTTGAACATAAAGGATACGGCGGAAAAGTATGACGGGACGGTGCAGACGGAAGTGGAGAACGGGGTGTTTTCCATCTCCGTCCTGCTGCCTTTTTGCCGGACATGACATGGAACAGACCCTTTGTAACAGAAATGTTATGTAAAATTTCATGTTGCCGAAATAAGAAATATACCTGCAGGGCAGATAAGCCGGCCCTGGAGTGTGGCAGGAAAAATTTTACAAGGAGGTATATTATGAATACGAAAACCATGGAAGGTCTGGTTGGGGCAAGTACAAATATTAAAAATATGGATACCCCAATGCGGGTGTTTAAAGATGCCAGGCGAAGAGGGGATATTTCTGTTATGAAGCGGGCTATGGGTTATGCGGCGGATTATGCCGAAGAAGCCTACGATTATTATGACAAGGCGGAAAAAGGAATGGAGGAGGATGCAAAGGAGGCAAGGGAAAAAGCACGGGAATTGCAGGAGAAGGCCATCCAAAAACGGAAAGAAGAACAGGCAAAGCTGGAAGAGAAGCTGGAGAAATCAAAGGAAGCGGATACTGTGGAAGTCAGCGAAGAGGGAAAAATACTCTTAAAGCAAAATTCGGAAATGGAGGGCACGGCCTCCGGGGAAGGGAACCTGGAAAGCAAAGGGGAACCTGTTATTTACACAAAAGACGGAACGGTAAGCACCGGCGTATTCACCGGGGAAACTATCGATGTTGTGGTGTCGGAATAGGATAGAAAAAACCATTCAGTTTTGGGCTGGATGGTTTTTTTTGTGGGCAGCCCTGTTTGATTCGTGATTATTCCTTGCTGCAGAATGAAAAAGAATCTGGTGACTTTTCCCATGGAAAAATGATATAATAAAAATACGATGAAATAATTGTTAGGAAGGAGGGGCAGTATGGAAGCATTAAAATCAGAAGTAATATATACCCTTGAAGATATATACGGGCTGCCTGACGGACAGAGGGCGGAACTGATTGACGGAAAAATTTATTATATGGCGCCGCCAAGCTTTAGCCACCAGAAAATAAGCCGAAAGCTGCATCAGGCAATCGCAAATTATATTGATGAAAAAAAAGGGGAATGTGAAGCCTTAGCGGCTCCATTTGCCGTATTTTTGAATGAAGATGATATAAACTATCTGGAACCGGATATTTCTGTTATTTGTGATTTATCCAAACTGGATGAGAAGGGCTGTCACGGTGCCCCTGACTGGATTATTGAGATTGTATCGCATAACAGTAAAGCAAGGGATTATATGGCAAAGTTATTCAAGTACCGTACCGCCGGCGTGAGAGAGTACTGGATTGTTGATCCTATGAAAGAGATGGTAACGGTATATGCATTTGAAAAAGATTCAGTGGAGCAGTACGATTTTGGCGAAGAAGTCCCGGCTGGGATATATGAGGGTTTTTCCATAAAAGTAGAATAGAATATCAGAAACCGCCCCAAAAGCATTTGCTTCGGGGCGGTTTCATAAATGCTGATAAATTTCCTATTTATTTTTCTGAAGTTCAGCCATCTTCATAGCCCGAACTTTTAAGGGCAGTCCAAAGAGGGTGATAAATCCTTCCGCATCGTGATGGTCATATAAATCCCCTGTGGTAAAGCTTGCCAGAGATTCGCTGTAGAGGGAGTAGGGGGAAGTGGTTCCGGCTTTTATAATATTGCCCTTGTAAAGCTTGAATTTTACTTCTCCGGTTACATACTGCTGGGTGGATTCCACAAATGCCTGGACAGCTTCCCGGAGAGGTGTAAACCATTTTCCTTCGTAGACAATTTGGGCCATTTTATTTCCCATATCCTTTTTCACTTCCATTGTTGCCCGGTCTAACACCAGCTCTTCCAACTGGTCATGGGCCTCCATGAGAATGGTTCCTCCGGGAGTTTCATAAACACCCCGGGATTTCATTCCAACCACACGGTTTTCCACAATATCCACGATACCGATGCCGTGTTTGCCCCCAAGGGCATTTAATTCCCGGATAATATCGGAGACTTTCATCTTTTTGCCGTTTACGGATGTGGGAACGCCTTTTTCGAAGGTCATGGTGACATATTCTCCCTCATCTGGGGCCTTTTCCGGGGAAACCCCAAGGACTAACAGGTGGTCATAATTTGGCTCACATGCCGGGTCCTCAAGCTCTAAGCCCTCGTGGCTGATATGCCATAAGTTCCGGTCACGGCTGTAGCTGTTGTCTGCGGAGAAGGGCAGGTGGATGCCGTGGGCCTTACAGTATTCAATTTCCGATTCCCTGGAATCCATGGTCCATTTGTCGTCACGCCATGCAGCGATAATCTTTAAATCGGGAGCCAGTGCTTTTATGCCAAGCTCAAAGCGGATCTGGTCATTGCCCTTTCCGGTAGCCCCGTGGCAGATAGCGGTAGCCCCTTCTTTTCTGGCCACTTCCACCAGTCTCTTGGCAATGCCGGGACGTGCCATGGAAGTTCCCAGAAGATATTTGTTTTCATATACGGCTCCGGCCTGCACGCAGGGAACAATATATTCGTCGCAGAATTCGTCTGTGATATCCTCGATATATAATTTGCTGGCGCCGGAGAGTTTGGCCCTCTCCTCAAGGCCGTCCAATTCCTCACCCTGGCCGCAGTCGATACAGCAGCAGACAACGTCATAATCGTAGTTTTCTTTTAACCAGGGGATAATGGCAGTAGTGTCAAGTCCGCCGGAGTAAGCTAATACAACTTTTTCTTTCATAGTAAATGCTTCCTTTCTTTTCTTTATTATGTAATGTTCCATGATAAGAACATTTCGTATAAAAATTCACTCAAACATAATATACAACAACTGTGGTAAAAACACAACTATATAAAAAGCAAAATCATGCAATATTTGTGGAATGTATGTTTGCTATGTGGTACAATCAAAAGAACAGAATATTAGCCGGTGCATTAAATCTCATGCGCCGGCCCGGGAAACGGAGGATATGGTATGAGATACAGAGAGCTTGGAAAAACGGGGTTAAGGGTCAGTGAAATCGGTTTGGGGGGAGAGTGGCTGGAACGTCACTAGACAGAGGAAGTAAAAGCAGTGATTGAG
>Ga0137307_101452_pt1 | contig 20858 bp, 20 predicted proteins | sample NAcewD2O_March_2_FD_97180 | JGI IMG/M metagenome (GOLD analysis project Ga0137307, IMG submission 97180) | Mouse cecal microbial communities from Vienna, Austria - N-Acetylglucosamine amended D2O_March | ecosystem: Host-associated > Mammals > Digestive system > Large intestine > Cecum | place... | reverse complement strand
AGGATGAGGGCGTCGTGCTGGGAGTGGACGATTGTCCATGCGGCAGAAAAGGGAAGTATTTCAAAGTGCTCGGAAGAATAAAGAATGCAGAAATCAGGGGGTGCAGTGATACCTATGAAAAACAGTGAGATCACATATTTATTTGGAAAAGAAGAAGCTTCTACCATACCCCCCTCCCGTATAACATATGAGGACCAATGCATAGAATTTCTGGATTGCTTGTCGAAGGCAATCCGCAGTGATGTAGAAGCAAAACGTTATCCCGAGCTTTTAACGTTTGCTTTCTGGATTCGGCGGGCAGGTATTTCAAAGCTGGGGGAAGCGTATGCCAAAAGACAAGGAGGCATAAAACGCATTGGTAAAGGACTTGTATTTCATATTGCGCCTTCAAATGTACCGGTTAACTTTGCCTATACGCTGGTATTTGGGATGCTTGCGGGAAATGCAAATGTCGTCAAAATCTCATCAAAGCGTTTCCGTCAGGTAGATATTTTGTGCAGGCTTATGAGTCATTTGACGGAACAGGAAGAGTTTCAATGGGTAGAGCGGCAGAATGCCGTTGTGATGTATGACCGGAGCGGGGACGCCACAGATTACTTTTCGGGAATCTGCGATGCGCGGGTGATCTGGGGCGGAGATGCAACGATTGCGCAGGTGAGGAAATCGCCTTTACAGCCTAGAAGCACGGAGGTGACATTTGCAGACCGCTATTCTTTTGCAATTTTGTCCGCAGAAGCCGTGAACCGGGCGTCGGAAGAGGAAATAAAGCAGCTTGCCAGACGGTTTTATAATGATACGTACCTGATGGATCAGAATGCTTGTTCGAGCCCGCACCTTGTCTGCTGGATGGGAAAAGAAGACGGCTGTGAGACGGCGGGCAGACGCTTTTGGCAGGAGGTGTTTGCGGTTTGCGCCGAAAGCTATGAGCTGGCGGATGTAAAGGTGAGTGAAAAATATGCCTTATTGTGTAAAATAGCAGATGAGTTTGAGGATATAAAGGTTACAAGGTATAAAAATGCGTTGTATGTTGTCCGTTTGGAATTGCTGCCGAATGAGATCACAGAGTTAAGAGGAAAATTTGGTCTGTTTTTTGAATGTCGGTTAGACAGTCTAGAGGAAATCATTGAGAGGGCGGGAAAGAAAGTCCAGACCTGCGCTGTCTATGGGATAGAGACCTCTGAGATTGCGGATTGCGTGTGCAGCATGCACGCAAAGGGAATTGACCGTATCGTGCCCATAGGAGGGACGCTGGATATCGGCGTATTTTGGGACGGCTATGATGTAATCAGCGAATTATCCAGATGTATTATATTTGAATAAGAGTAGGAAGAATACAAATGCAGAGATTAAATATTGTCATGTACCATTATGTACGTGATTTGAAGAACAGCAGATATCCGGAAATTAAGGGACTTGATTATGAACTGTTCAAGCAGCAGATTCGATTCTTTTCGGAAAAATTCCATGTAGTCAGAATGGAAGACGTCATTGCATGGTATAAAGAAAAAGCTCCTCTTCCGGAGAATGCCATGCTTTTGACATTTGACGACGGATATATTGATAATTATACCTTTGTATTTCCGGTGTTAAAGGAATACGGAATGCAGGGCTCCTTTTTTGTACCGGGGAAAGTGTTTACGGAGCATTGCATGCTGGATGTGAATAAGATTCATTATCTTCTGGCAAGCGCATCAATTGAGATTCTCTGTAAGGAATTATTTGCCCAACTGGATGCTTATCGAGGGAACGGATGGGAGTATCCGTCGAATGAGGAGCTTTTTGAGGAATATGCAAAAGCGAATCGCTTTGATAATAAAGAAACGATATTTTTCAAGCGTATTCTTCAGGTGGCATTGCCTGAGGAACTTCGAAATATAATCTGTGATAATTTGTTTCAAAAATATGTGGGCGTTCCGGAGGAGATTCTGGCGCGTGAAATCTATATTAGTTATGATCAAATGAAATTAATGAAGCGCGAGGGAATGTATTTTGGCGTTCATGGATATGATCATTACTGGATGAACCGGCTGGAACCGTCTGCCCTAAAGAAGGATATTGAGAAGGGACTTGCCTGTATGGAAGGATTACTGGATGAAAAGGAATGGGTCATCAATTATCCATATGGCTCGTACAGTGAAGAAGTGGTGGAAAGTCTTAGAGACAGCGGCTGCGTCTTGGGATTGTCTGCGGATGTACGTGTTGCAGATTTAGAGAAGGATAATCGTTTTATCCTGCCGAGACTGGACACGAATGATTTCCCGCCTAAGAGTGAGAATTACTTGAAGTTTTAGAGGAAAGTTGCGATAGCGTAGGAGGAAAAGATGAAGACATTTTTTATTGGCGATATAGAAATTGGAGGCAGCCTTCCGCTTGTAATTCCGGAAATCGGAATCAATCATAACGGCAGTCTGGAAGTGGCAAAGGAAATGGTGCTCTCGGCACATCGCGCGGGAGCCAGGCTCATCAAGCATCAGACGCATGTGGTAGAGGACGAGATGAGCGCTGCTGCGAAGGCGGTGATTCCAGGCAATGCGGATATTTCCATTTATGATGTGATGGCGCAGAGTGCGCTGTCAGAGGAGGAGGAGCATGAATTAAAGCGGTATACCGAGGAGCTTGGCATGGTATTTTTAAGCACGCCGTTTTCAAGGGCGGCGGCGGACCGGTTGGAAAAGTTTGGCGTCAAGGCTTATAAGATTGGTTCCGGTGAGCTGAATAACTATCCGCTGATTGACCATATTGCACAATTTGGTAAGCCGATGATCGTATCTACCGGTATGAACGATATTCCGTCAATCGCTAAGGCGGTGGATATTCTGGAGAGACGCGGCGTGCCCTATGCCCTGATGCATACAACGAACCTATATCCGACTGCTCCGGCACAGATCCGCCTTGGAGCGATGCAGGAGCTGATGCAGGAGTTTGCGGATGTTCCGGTCGGGCTATCCGATCATTCTTTAAACAATTATGCATGTATCAGCGCAATGGCGCTTGGCGCTAAAGCGGTAGAACGTCATTATACCGATAAAATGGAGCGGACAGGCCCTGACATTGTGTGTTCGATGGATGAAGCGGCACTGGGAGATTTGCTGCAGGCTGCGGGGGAAGTGCCGCAGATGCTTGGCGGGACGAAGCAGGCATTGCCGGAAGAGCAGGTTACGATTGATTTTGCCTTTGCAACCGTTGTTACGATCCGTCCGATTGCCAAAGGAGAAACGTTTACCAAAGAAAATATATGGGTAAAACGCCCCGGAACCGGTCCGATCCGGGCGGAGCGCTTTGAAGAGATTCTGGGTAAGAAGGCGGCTTTGGATATTCCGAACGATATCCATATAGACTGGAGCATGATTGGAGAGTAGTATGAAAAAAATATTATTTATCACAGGCACAAGAGCGGATTACGGAAAGATAAAATCTTTGATGCAGGCGCTGGAGCAATCCGAAAATTTTTCGCTCTATGTCTATATTTCGGGAATGCATTTGCTGGAAAAGTACGGTTCCACTTACAATGAGGTTTTAAAGGACGGTTACAGCAATGTGCAGATTGCCTATGGACAGCATTTTTCGGACAGTATGAGCTATAATACGGGAAATGTAATCTGTGATCTGACCGGTTATGTAAGCAGCGTCCGGCCAGATATGATTGTTGTACACGGCGACCGCATTGACGCACTTGCGGGTGCGGTTGTGGGGGCATTGAACAACATCCGTGTTGCGCATATTGAGGGAGGCGAGGTTTCCGGTACGATTGATGAGTCTATCCGCCATGCGATTTCTAAATTTGCGCATTTTCATTTTGTATCTAATGGGGAGGCGAAGTCTAGGCTGATTCAGCTTGGCGAGGCAGGGACGAATATTCATGTGATAGGTTCTCCAGATATTGATATTATGCTTTCACCGGATCTTCCAGACATTGAAAGTGCAAAGCAGCGGTATGGGATTCCATTCGAGAAATACGGCATATTGATGTATCATCCGGTTACAACACAGTTTTCGATGACGAGGCAGTATATTAAGGAGCTGGTGGATGCGGTTCTTGCGTCGGATAAGCAGTATATTGTAATTTATCCGAATAATGATTTGGGAACAGAGATTATTTTAAGCGAGTACCACAGATTCGAGGGAAATCCGAATTTCCGTATTTTTCCGTCGATTCGGTTTGAGCATTTTTTGACTTTTTTAAAAAATGCCGAGTTCATGATCGGTAATTCGAGTGCAGGTATTCGGGAGACTTGTATTTATGGGATTCCAAGTATTGATATTGGAGACAGGCAGTCCGGCAGATATGTCCCTGAAATACTGAAAAATATTCAGCATGTGAATGCCTGCCGCAGCGAGATAGAAGGTGCAATCAGCAGGATTGAGGATTATCGTATTAAGAGCCAGAAGTTTGGAAACGGAGACAGTACGAAGCTGTTCATGGACATTTTGCAACAGGAAGAGATTTGGACGACGCCAATCCAGAAACAGTTCAACAGTCTCGGAGATATGTAGACTTTTATAAATATCAGGAGTTTTATCATGCTAGAAAATAAATCTGTATTAGCGATTATTCCTGCCAGAGGAGGCAGCAAAGGAATCCCCCATAAAAATATTGCAGATGTTAATGGCAGGCCTTTGATTTCGTATACAATTTCGGCGGCTAAGGACTGCCCTTATATAGACCGGATTCTGGTTTCTACGGATGATGGACAGATTGCAAAAATCAGCCGGGAATATGGCGCTGACGTACCTTTCCTGCGCCCGGATTATCTAAGTTCAGATACAGCGAAATCTATTGATGCAGTTCTTCATGCGATTGATTTTTGTAAGGTAAATGACAGGGCTTATGATATTGTTATTCTGCTTCAGCCCACATCACCGCTTCGGACGGGGGCGGACGTTACCGGCGCTTTGGATTATTTTGTGCAGAATCATTGCGACAGCCTGCTGTCACTGACTGAGATTGAGGAGCATCCGGTTCTCACCAGACAGATGGATGACGAGACAAAACGGTTAAAGCCAATTCTTTCCATGCAAAGCACAGTCAGGCGTCAGGATATGCAGCCCTTTTATCATGTGAACGGCGCAATTTATATCAATTATTGCAGGGATTTGACAAGGGAGACAAGTCTGAACGACAATCATTATGGTTATGTCATTCCGTCTCCTCACGGTTTGGATATTGATACGTTAGGAGATTTGGAACTGGCGGGGTATTATCTCGCAAAAGAAACCGGAGGATGCAACGAAAAATATAATAAAAATAAAGGAGATAAAGATAAAATGGAAGAATTGTTGAAAGTTTTAGAGCAATTTGATGACTGTATTGATTTTAAAGAAGAGAACGCCTTAATGACAGATGGGGTGATTGATTCTGTACGTTTGGTCGAACTTGTAGGAGAATTGGAAGATCATTTTGGCGTGGATATTTCATTAGATGAAGTTTTGCCAGAAAACTTTGATTCGGCGGAGTATATATGGAATATGATACAACGGCTAAAAAAATAATATGATAATTTGAGAAGGTTGGGAAAAATGAATTCAATAGTTGAAGTGGTTGCGTCTCATGCAGAGACTAATCCAGATAAGATATGTATCGTAGATATAAAAGGAAGTTATACGTATAAAGATACATGGAAAAAAGTACAGGATATTGCATATTTGTTCATGGAGATGAAGATAGAAAAAGGAGATTGCGTAATAGTGGAATGTACGCAGGATTTTGAATTTTTGGTCTGCAATCTATCCTGTCAATTAATCGGGGCAATTTTTGTTCCGGTAGAACTTAAGGCTTCTTTCGAAAAAGTCAGTATGATTTTAGAAGATACGGATGCAAAATTATTTTTATATGCGTCAACATATGAATTGGCGGTCCCGATGTTGAAAATGGAAAATCTGTTTCAAAGAGAATTGGAAAACACGGGAAAGTCTTTTTTGTTTCCGCTGAATGAGACGACGGCGGAAATATTGTATACGACAGGAACGACAGGCAGATCTAAGGGAGTAGAAATTACAAATGGAAATAATATAGCAATTGCAGAGAATATAAAATATGGAACAGAAATGAAAAGTAATAATGTCGAGTTGATTCCATTACCGTTAAGCCATTCTCATGGATTGCGAGGCTGTTATGCAAATTTATTAAATGGAAGTACTGTTGTATTATGCAATGGCGTATCGCAGGCAAAACGTATATTTGAGTGGATGGATCAGTATAAAATCACATCAATGGATTTATCGCCCAGTGCGGCAGTAGTTTTACTGAAATTATCAAAAGGTAAATTTTTTGAGGTCGGCGTTCAGCTTGATTATATAGAAATTGGTACGGCAGCTTTGGAAGAGGACACAAAGAAGCTGCTTTTATCAGGATTTCCAACTGCCAGATTATATAATTTTTATGGGACAACAGAGTCAGGCAGAACATGTATTTTAGATTTCAGCAAAGACCGTGATCGCTGCAGATGCATCGGCAAGCCAACGAGAAATGCAAAGTTTATTGTTACAGATGAAAACAGAAATATAATATCTTCTTCTGCAGATAATTTAGGTTTATTGGCAAGTGCAGGAACGATGAATATGAAAGGATACTGGAAACAACCAGAATTAACATCTCAGGTAATGCAAAACGGATTTGTGTATACAAATGATTTGGGATACATTGATGAAGATGGGTTTGTTTATGTACTTGGCAGAAAAGACGATGTTATAAATTGCGGTGGAATAAAGATTGCTCCAGAGGAAATAGAAGAAAGTGTGAGAAAGTATCAAGGGATAGTAGATTGCGCCTGTGTACCAATGGAGGATAAAATATTGGGTCAGGTGCCTAAGATTTTTATTGTAGTCGATAATAAAGAAACGTTCCAAAAAAAAGACTTAAAGAAGTTTTTAAAAGGGTATATTGATGATAGTAAGATGCCGAGGAAAATCGAGATTATTGATGAGATTCCCCGTACATATAATGGAAAAATTCAAAGAGCTAAATTACTTGACAATATGAAATAACTGCCATATAATAACCATATGGTTATGCGGCATAGGTAAAAGGTTATGGTACAGATATGGATTTTGAACTAAATAGTAGGTACATATTATGCGTATATGAACAGGGAAATTTAACGCGTGCCGCTAAAGCAATTGGAATCTCCCAGCCTGCTTTGAGCGCTGCCATCAGTAATGTAGAAAAAAGAATTGGATTTAAAATTTTTGATAAAAGAAAGCAGCCGTTTGTTTTAACAAAAGAGGGAGAAATTTATTTGGATTATCTTCAGAAGCAGCAGCTTCTTGTAGATGATTACAAAAAGAGGATAGAGGAACTCTATGATGATGAAAAAGGAAAGGTAGTGATTGGGGGACCGACAGTATATACGGAATCATTAATTGCGGATGCAGCAGCCGAATTGCATAAGACTTATCCCAGATATGAAATAGCAATAAAGAATGCTTCTGTTCCTGAATTAATAAAAATGGTAAAGAAGGGCGAAGTAGACTGTTTTATAGGTACAAGCGATAATTTACCGGAAGGGTTTGAGATATCGGAGGTTAAAGAAGAAACAATCTATCTATGCATTCCCCAAAAATGGTCTGTAAATCAGAAATTGGAAAAATACAGAACGAGATTGGGAGAGGATGGGGAATGTTTTGATTATACAATATTAAACAATCTGGGATTTATATTTATGGAATCAAATCAGCCCTTACAAATAGAAATAGAAAAATTTATTGAAGAAAATAAGCTATCTGTTCAAAAAGTATTAAGTGTGAATCAGGCATCTGTAGCTGTGAGGATGACGGCGTTAGGAACGGGAATTTCATTTGCACCTGAGGAAGCCCTTATAAACAGTAAATATTTAGAGAACATATGCCTCTATAGGCCGTCTGATATAATATCAAAAAGAAAAATCTATGTTGTTTATGATCAAGAGAGGTACATGACCTGTGTATGTAAAAGATTAATTGAGATTTTGCATGATATGAATTATAAAGAGAGAGGTAAATGAAATGATGAAAAAGATGAAGAAACTGTTGGTATTGTGTGCTGCAGCAATGGTTGTATTTACCGGATGCGGAGAAAAGAAAGAAGAATCAGCAAGCAATAAAAGCGTTGAAAATGCTACGTTAAATATAGCATATCAGTATGGATTGGGGCATGTGCCTGCAGTAATTGCTAAGGAAAAAGGCTTTATTGAGGAAGCATATAAGGATGCGACTGGTAAGGAGCTTACAATCAATTGGAACCAAATGAGCTCAGGCGCTGATATTAACACAGGAATTGCCTCCGGCAGCTTGCAAGCTGGATTTATGGGCGCAGGACCGGCGATTTCAGGTGTAACAAAAGATGTAGGATATAAAATTTTTACCAACATAACGAATCAGGAACATTGTTTGATGACAAACGATGAAAGTATTACTTCGCTTGGCGATCTGATTGGAAGTGAGCACCAAATAGCTTTGGTCAACATTGGCTCTATACAGCATATCATCCTTGCAAAGGCGTTGTATAATGCAGGATATGATCCGCATGCGTTAGATTCGAATCTTGTTGCAATGGCGCATCCTGATGGTATGTCCGCATTAGAGTCAGGCAGTGTAGCTTGTCATTTGACATCAAGTCCATACATTTATATGGAGCGGGCAAATAAAGATTTACATGAAATTCAAGAGATAACGGAAGCGTTGACGGTAGACAATACTTTTAATGTGGGCGTTGCATCAGAAGAATTATATAATAATAATAAAGAATTATATCAGGCATTATGTGATGGGGTACAAGCGGCGATTGACTACATAAATAATAATATGGAAGAAGTTGCGAAGCTCACATACGAGTTGGACGGAAATAGCTTAGAAGATGAGCTGGAGTATCTGCAGAAAGGTAGATATACTGCTGAAACCAGTGGGATTTTTGAGTTAGCTGTCTTTATGGCGGATAATGACTTTATTGATAAAAAACCGGAATCTTATTCCGATTTGGTTTTTGATAACGTTACTGGCGATTAAAGGAAGAATCAATTATGCAACATAATCAAAAGAGAGAAAAAGTCCATGCAGTATTGGTAAAGGTAGTATTTATTATTTTTATTTTAGTTATTTGGGAAGTTGCTGCAAGGATGCGTATTTTTGGAAGCCGTTCAGAGCTGCTTTTCCCGCCATTGGAGGTAATAGGAAAAGCATTTATCAGAAATTTTATAGAAGGATATGCAGGAAGATCGCTATGGATTTATATTGGTAATTCGATGCTGTTACTGACCAAAGGCTTGGGGATTGGTATTTTGCTTTCCTTTCTATTTTCCGGTTTATCAATGGTAAGTAGGAATTTTTATCATATTTATAACCTAATGGTTTCCATATTTGATTTACTTCCAGGAGTGGCATTACTGCCGGTGGTCATTATTATATTTGGCATAAAACCGGATGTTATCGTATTCTTGGTGGTTCATGCAGTGTTGTGGCCTATGTCGCGAAGCATTTTGGATGGATTTTTGGCAGTTCCCCAAATATATGTTGAAGCAGGAATGAATATTGGCTTAAGGGGAGCCGCTTTGTTGTGGGGCGTTTATCTTCCGGCAGCAATGTCGTATATTCTGTCAGGGTTAAAGGTCGGCTGGGCAAGGGCATGGCGGGGACTGATAAGTGCAGAGATGATTTTTGGCATAGCGACTTGCCCGGGTATTGGGTTGTTTATTAATCAGATGAGAACAAATATGAATAATGCAGAAATGTATGCGATTTTAGTTGTTATAATCATTATTGGGCTGATAGTTCAATATGGGATTCTGGTACCGATTGAAAACTGTACAACGAGAAAATGGGGAATGTCAAAATGACAAATGATAGTAATATGATTTTAGAAGTGAGAGATTTGACAAAAACATATGGAGATAATCTGGAGAAGCGCATTATTTTAAAACAGATAAATTTAGAAGTGAAAAGAAATGAGTTTTTATGTATTCTCGGATCATCAGGCTGCGGCAAGACGACATTGCTCCGATGTATTGCAGGATTTGAAAATTATAGTGGAAGTGTTTTGGTCAACGGCAAAGAGAAGTTAGCTCCCGGCATAGACAGAATTATGGTCTTTCAGGATTTTAATCAGCTATTTCCTTGGAAAACGGTGGAGAAAAACGTACAATATCCACTAAAATTACAAGGGATCCGTGATAAAGCGGAACTGAGAAAGAGAACGCATGAAGTTTTGAGAAAAGTTAAATTACTGGAGTATGCCCATTATTATCCGCATCAGTTATCGGGCGGAATGAAGCAGCGGGTAGCCATTGCAAAAGCATTAGCATTGAAGCCTGAAATTATACTTATGGATGAGCCGTTTGCTGCCTTGGACGCAATGACAAGAAATCAATTGCAGAATGAATTGCTGGCTATTTCATTAGAAGAAAATTGTACGATTATTTTTATTACACATAATATACAAGAAGCGATTGTCTTGGGGACAAGGATTATTGTATTAGAAAAAGGTGGAAATATTTTGATAGATCGTGATAACCCGATAAAAAGACCGGTTACGCCTGCGTCTGAGGGATATGGAGCTGTCTGGGAACAATTACATAGCGCTTTGTATCAAGAGAATAAGCCAAATACGGATATCATTGTTGATTAGTGTTTTCCCCATATCTGTAAATGTTTTTAAAACATCTACAGATATGGGTTTTTAGTTTTAGTGAAGTTGGTTTGGTCTGTCCTGATCACCGTCAGCTTTACAAAATAGAGTACGGTCATCTGCATAACGAACCCATATGTCAGTATTTTCCTGCAGAAACGGCTCAAAATAGTTAGGGATGATATTTGTATCATTTTCTGTTTTTGACGTAAATCCAGCGTCCAAAATATATTGTTGTTGGAAGCCGAAGGTATAAAAATCTACATATTCATATTGATTTTGGGTCATTAAGCCATGAAATAGAGTTCCAAGTCCTGAAAATAAACTTTGATCGCCGATATAATCTACAATTCGCAAGATCTTCTGACCTTCGTGTGTGACAATACGTGTTACCAATAAAGCAGATATTTCATTTTGGTTATTATATAATCCGTAAACTTGATAAGTACGGTAGGGATGTTGGAAAAATCTTTTGTTAATATACCAAAAATCTTTATATGGAACACTATCCAATGCCTCTATGTCAAAACACTTTTTAATTTCATCAACAGAAGAGAATATAGTGGATTTCGTTTCAGGAATACTCTTGGAAATCTGTTTATGAATTGGCTTATTTATAACAGCTATTTTAAATTCTTTAATTTCAGGATTAAGTAAGTAATAATGGTTCATTTTAGCTGTTTTCTCATGAAACATTTTTTTCCTAATAGATACTGTAGTGTTCGGATTGATACCTATACCAAGATGCATGCGGCACTGTACTATGTCGGTAATTCTTTTTACCAGCTCTACACCAAGAAATGTCATATTTTTTCGTGAATCATTTACTTTCCAGATACTTCCCCATATATCCTGCTTAGAGGAATCGGATGTATGCGAACATTTAAGGAAACCGGATATAGCTTCAATTGTGTTGGTATCTTTGTCGATTGCTAGGATAACATTTACGGTATCGTTTTCAACAAATTCATATTCAAATAACTTTTGATCTATTGACATGATATGATTCTTTTTCCAGTGGTTATTTATGAATTGCATAATGTCAGGAATTTCCGAAATTTTAGCGAGCCGTATGTCGTATCTTTCATCATATTTATTCATTGTAGAATCTCCTTAAAGTTTTGTAATAACATAATTTTTTCTATATTATAATATAACAAATTTTTGCCCGTTTGGAAAGTAGATGTCAGAAAAGATTTGCAATACAGAAGATGCTGTTTTATAATAATCACATATTGTTTCAAATCTGTATGGGATGCTGGATTTAATATTTATATTAAGGAAAAGCTGGTTTTGTATGGTTTTTGCAGGGAAAGAGGAGGAATTCTGCAATGGAATTAGAACAGCAGTTTTTATGTTTGTTGAAAATCGTAGAGGATTTACAGAAGAAAGTTGTCCGGCTGGAACAGGAGAATCTTCGGCTGATTCAGGGGCAAAAGCAGTTGATTGAATGGGTTGAGCAAAATCAGAAGGATAACTCATACTTTCAGGAAAATGCAGAATATGAGTTGAGAGATGCAATAAGTCATTCTGCGGAAGATTTTTTTCCGAAGATTTGTTCCGGGGAAATTGCAATTGATAAAATTGTAAACGAAGGAAAGTCATTGGCACGGTTTGGGGACGGTGAATTTTCTGCAATTGCGGGAAGAGTGCGTCATAGATTCCAGACTCAGGTGGATGAGGAGCTGAAGCAGCGGCTTCTTGAAGTGCTGCATTCGGAAGAAGAGAATCTTCTGATTGGAATAGCAAATAATTATGGCAGTCTGAAGGCGTATAATGAGCAGGCGAGGAGAGAAATACGCTGTTATATGAATCCGATAGTCCGGAAGGAGCATCTGCAGTTGCTTGAAGAGGAAAAGGTTTATTATGATGCTTATGTTACAAGACCTTATGTCATGTATGCAGATAACCAGACAAATGCGTCGGTAAAAAGATTCGAGAATTTGAAGAGAATTTGGGATAAGAGAGATTGCATTTTTGTTGAGGGTAGGTATACAGGTCTGGGAGTTGGAAATGACCTGTTTGACACTGCGGCATCTGTGAAGCGGATTGTGGGTCCGGCGGAAAATGCATTTTCCAAATATGAGCAGATTTTGGATTGCTGTCTGAAACAGCCGAAAGACAGCTTGTTCTTATTGGCGCTTGGACCGACTGCTACGGTGCTTGCCTATGATTTATGCCGGGCTGGGTATCAGTCAGTGGATATCGGTCATATTGATTTGGAATATGAGTGGTTTCTAAAAGGAGAGGGGCGTCGGACAGTGATTGGTGGAAAGTATAATAATGAGATAGACGGCGGTGATAAACCGGATGAGATTGTGGATGAGAGATATAGTGAACAGATGATTGAGGACTATTCGCGATAGGCGGATGGTTTGTTTTCGGTCAGTGTTGCATTTTGAAGCTGGTTGGGTTAGAATATGAGAAGGACAAGCATACGGAGGAATAGAGAATTTGAATATTTTGGAGCGCTGTCTGGCGTTAAGCGAAGAGGCATACAGACAGGAAGAGGAGAGCGAAAAAATACTTAGAGAAAAAGTAGATTATTTATTCAAGTGGCTGTCGTTTCTTGTTAGTATATTCAACATAGCAGTTCCGTTGATTGCAAGCAGTGGTATTGAACAAAAGAAATGGTTTTTGCCAATGTATCTTGTGTTGCTGTTATTTTTGATGATTGCATTAGTCCTTACAATCATTATGCAGTATCCCAGAAAGATGAAGAGGTATCCTTTGGGGAGTACAGTGCTTCAGCGGATACAAGAAGATGAAAAATATCAGGATGAAAAATATAGCGTTTATCAGAGTATTTTATTTAGAGATGCTTTGACAAAGAAACTGGCAGAAAATAATAAGTCAACAGCGCAGAAAATGAGAGTGGTTTGTTTCTTTTTGGTTATTGGAATTATAGGAATGGCTATTTTCTTTTCATTGATTATTCTGAACATATAGGAGTGGGTTATGGGAGACTCAAAAGATAAGAAAAAGGAAAAGGAAAAGTCAACTGCAAAGAACCGTAAAGAGTTAGATTTTTTACAGCAGTTGAACATAGCAGAGGATTTGGAAGAGGCAGAGAATGAACTGGAAGATACTTACAGAGAGTTTTAGAAGGGGAGGGCAAAAAAATGAGTGAATATTTAAGCAAAGATTTTTTTGAAAGAGTTCAAGATGATTTTTATAAATACGAAAATGACATTGAAGGTTCGATTCTTAGAGCCGATGGGATTGAACGAAATGAGCAGCTTCGGGAAGCAGAAATGGAAGAAGACTATAAAATATTGGAGACATTTGGGGCATTGATGTAGTTGGGGATGGTTGAGTTGGAATTGCAGACATTGAATATGACGAATCTGGCGAAGACAGTAGGTAAGTATGTCGATATTAAGCCAAAGAGAATTCGGGCTGAGTTAAAAGAATATATACTGCCGAGATTGGATTTTTTGGGCGGGATACATAGGCGGACACAACGTTATTTTGTGATAGAGGAAGGATATGTGGAGCCGGAGTGGAAGGATATGGTGAGTATCCATTATATCAATACTTCATATCAAACGCAGGGGAGAGTAATGCGCGTGCATGTATTCCGGGCGAAAGAGATGTCGGAGAAGAGTTATGCGGGCTGCTTTACTTTACGGATGATTAATGAGGTAAGGCTTATGCTTTCGTTCATTTATCCGAATTGGAGCATTGTCAATTGTGATAATAAAAGGCTGAATGTCATGTCTTATTTGAAAACAGTTCATGTATCCGGTCATGAGTTTGCCTTTTATACGTATCCGCTTTTTGTGCAGGATAATATCACAGTTACATGCGCACAAGCATGTTTAATTTCTATGTCTAGATATTTACATTATAAATATGACTATAATTCTATTCGCTTATTAGAAATTAATGAAGCCTTTCACTCTGAGAAAACGAAATTATTTCCATCACCGGGACTAGGACCAAAGCAGATGCTGGAAATCTTAAATAGTTATAATATTTCTGTGGGCTATATGGTGTATAAGGAAGGCTGTAAATTTAAAGAATATATGGACTATACATTGGAATCGGGTCTTCCTGTTATTATAGGTGTTACATTGGAATCTGAAGAGAATAGAGAGGTTCGCCATGTAATACAAGTTATTGGGCATGTTCGGGATATGAAAGAGCGGACATACGTCATTTATGACGATTCCGGCTGTTATATAAGAAGTCAGGACGGAGAGGGCGGTTTTGTGACTGCGGTAACATGGGATGAATTGAAAAAGGTGATAAAAGAAAGAAAAAGTTTTATCATATATCCGATACATGAGAGAGTGTATATATTATATGACAGCTTTCAGCAGATTTTAAAAAACATGGTAAATGAAGTGGCGGTCTATAAGGAATTATGGAATCAGGGAATCTGCAATTTTGATTCGGCAAGGATTTTATTGGCTGATAACAGGGATGTAAAGAAATTCTTAAAGAAAGCGGTAAATGGTGCAGAGTTATATTTGAAAGATTTTGGGGATGAGATAGAGAAACTGATGGAGCGGGATATGCCGCATTATCTCTGGTATTGTGAAGTACCGATAGAAGATGCATATTTGATATTTTTGGCGGATCCGACATACAGCAGGGTTACCACCCGGAATATATTCTTGAATTCTTTTCCGATTGTTACAAAGGAGCAGTTGAGCCTGTTGAGTAATTGAGGAGAAGCGTTGCTTATATTAGTTTTGCGCTAAACAATGTACCATACATAGAAAAACGCCCCTTATCATTGGCTGATAGAGGGCGTTTTTTGATTCGTCGGCAGGAGTTAAATATTCCGAATCAGCTCTTCCACCCGCATCTCCAGCCGATGAAACTGCATCATCTTATTATGCCCGTTTTGGGCAATCTGTTTCCGCTCTTCCTCATGGTTCAGGTAATACTCGCACTTTTCTAATAATTCCGCTTCGCTGGAATAAGTCTCTAAATCAGTCCCAATCTCAAAATAGTCCGGAATTTCACTTTGGAAATTGGTCAATAGGAAACCGCCGCAGGCAAGGATGTCCCAGATACGCAGCGGCAAGGCGGTCTTAATGGATTTAGCGGTCATATTCAGATTGATTTTACTGAGCCTAAAAATCTTTGGCATATCATGATAGGTACGGGCAAGTCCCTTGTTATGAATCTTAGGAAGCCCGGATGTATCGCTGCCGGTATAAAGATCCACGGAGAAATGTTCCGACAGGACGGCAAGCAGGCGCAGCCGTTCCTGCTCTGTTACCTTGGTGCTAAGATATAAATCTGCAACGAGAGCCTTTTCGTTTCTTTCATATTTCTCAGGGAACTGGTAAAAACCCGGAAGATACTTTTTGAATTCTGCAACCAGATCGTCCGTCATAAGCTCGCGAATAAAATTATATCCATATATTTTAAGCTGGGATTCAATGATTCCCTCCAAATAGCCGCGCAGGAAGTCCGGCGGGTTGGTAAGCTTGTTATATGGACATTTTTCGGAATATAAGGAGCCTACAAAGGAGATATCGCAGCTATATTTTTCGATATCCTCAGACGTAATACTGCCGCAGACAGATTCCATAGCGGAAATGTCTGAGGTTAGGGGCAGGTAAAAAATGCAGTCCGGATTTTTCGGCGCAAATTCTTGATATTGTGCGTAATCAAATAGAAAGATACGGTTCCAAGGGCGGTAGATGGAGTCCGAGTACAGTTCAAGAACCGGGCTGTCTACCAGCCAGCAGGCATAGGGGATTTTAAAAATATTGCATACTTCGGAAAGAACCGGAAAATAGTTAATGCTGAACACAAAATCATAGCGAGCCGTTTTGAGCGGTTCGCTGACAAGCAGTAACTGTTCCTTGGGAGTCAGTTCCTTGTTCTCCATTTCCTCGGTAATCTCGGCGACTTTGTGTCCGAGATTCTTCATGGCGGAGATAACTGCGGATTCATAAATGCTGTTATAACGGTAAAATAAAATATTCATAGTAAATGTGCCCTCTGTAAAAAATAGTCCTCTGTTTCGCATACGGCATAGCAGCGGATGCTTATATAGACTAATTATACAATAAATTGCACCATGACGCCAGAACTAGATTTCTTCTTATCGCTATGCTATACTTTTAAAAGACAGTAAATAAGGAGAATGAGATGAACATCTTAATTTATAAATGGAAAGCATATAACTATCTGGATATCGAGAAAACTTTTTTATATATGGGGCATACGGTGGATTCCATTGAGCAGATGCTGGCGAGCTATGATGAGGACAGGAACTTTGAGGAACGTTTAGAGTCTGTTTTGGAAAAGTGTAGCTATGATATGGTCTTTTCCGTCAATTATTTTGGCTGTATTTCTAATGTCTGTGAACGTTGTCATGTGAAATATGTCTGCTGGACCTGTGACAGTCCGCTCATCAGCATGTATCACCAATCGGTATTCAATTACTGCAATTATATATTTACCTTTGACAAGACAAATTTTTTGGAATTCCAGTCGATGGGGGTGAAGCATATCTGGTATCTGCCGCTTGCAGCAGATACGGCAAGGCTGGATTATATTCTTAGTGATATGACGGAAACGGGGGAATCAAAACCCACAGAAGCCGGAAAAGAAAATGATATTCTCCGATTTCAAAATGAGATTGCTTTTGTGGGAAGTCTCTATGAAAAAAATTTTTATGACAATCTTTCCGATAAGCTGTCGGATTATCTGAGGGGATATTTTGATGCGGTCATGCAGGCGCAGTTGAATATCAGCGGCGGCAATATTATAGAAGATATGCTGACAGCCGATATTTTAGAGCAGCTGCAGCAATATTTCCGGTTGGAGAAATCTAAGGATTCCTTTTCGGACATCGGATTGATTTTTTCCACCACGGTCCTTGGTTTTAAAATAGCTGCAATCCAGAGAAGGCGTGCGCTTGCGGCATTATCTGCAAAATATCCGGTGTCCGTTTATTCGAACAGCGAGACAAGCGGACTGCCCAGGGTAAATGCAAGGGGGGGAGTAGATTATTGGAGTGAAATGCCAAAGGTTTTCCGTGCCTCGAAGATAAATCTGAATTTTACCATACCCAACATTAAGAGCGGTCTGCCGCTTCGGATTTGGGACGTGTTGGGGGCGGGCGGCTTTCTAATGACGAACTATCAGGCGGAACTGCCGTATTATTTCGAAGGAGGAAAGGACTATGTCTGCTTTGAGTCAGAGCAGGAACTGGTGGAAAAATGCGGCTATTATCTGGCGCATGAGGAGGAGAGGAAGATGATTGCAAAAAATGGATATGAGAAAGTCAAGAACCTCCATAACTACCGGAATAGAATCGAACAGATGATGGAGTTGATAGCAGATGAGTAGGAAGTTGATTTTTTTGGAAGGGGCGTATGATACTCTGGATTTATTTGCCGAGGAATTACGTCATATATATGAAAAGCAGGGATATGAAACGCTTGTACTGCAAATGGAAAGCCTTGAGGAGTCAATTGGAAGGCTTATGCAGTTTGCTTCTACAAAGGTGAACGCCGTTCTTACATTTAACAATCTGGGTTTTTACTTGGAATTGGGAGAAGGGAAGAATCTCTGGGATGAGCTTGGGATTTGCTGCATCAATATCCTTATGGATCATCCGTTCCGGTATCATCGTTTTCTGTTGAAGGCGCCTGCGAATGGCGTCGTGTTGTGTACGGACAGAAATCATGTAGAATACATTAAAAGATTTTATCCTGCCGTCAAAAAGACGGGATTTCTTCCGCATGGAGGGATTGGGCGGATAGAACGCTGCAGACCGATTGCAGAGAGAAGCGTTGATGTGCTCTATGCCGGAAGTCTCTCACGGCATGCAGCGGAGGGGCTGATACCGGACTTGGGCAATATTACCGAATATGACGGCTTTGATTTGAGCCGGAAGGTTCTTTCCGAGCTGATAAGCTCTCCGGGCCGGACGACGGAGGCGGTGATAGAAAATTATTTTCTGGAACAGGGACTATATATGCCCGACGAGCGTCTTCGGGAGGAGATTTCCAGACTGCGTTTTCTGGATGTCTATGCGACCTCGTTTTTCCGGGAGCAGTCGGTGCGGTATCTGGTGGAACATGGTATTCCGGTGACCGTTTACGGGCAGGGATGGTCAGAGTGCGAGTGGGCGGATAATAAGAATTTGACTTGCGGCGGGATGATACCTGCGGCAGAAGTTTTACACAAAATGGAGGAAAGTAAGATTGTTTTAAATACGATGACTTGGTTTAAGGCAGGGGCACATGACCGTATCTTCAACGGAATGCTGGCAGGTGCGGGAGTAGTGACGGATACCTCGTCTTATGTGGAAGAGTGTTTTGCGGATAAGAGAGAAGCTGCAATTTTTCGGCTGGAAGAGTTGTCCGGTCTGCCGGCACTGGTGGAAGGAATGTTGAGCTGTACAGCGGAGCTTCAGGAGATGGCGGATATGGGACGCCAAAAGGCGAAGGAACAGCATACGTGGGAGAGGCGTGCGGAGGAACTGACGGGGTATTTTGAATAGAGTGGAGGGGAATATTTTAGGAGAATTTGTTGGCTAAAATTTGATAAGGATGGTGAATTTAATGGAAGAAAAAAAGTATGAATTGGAAGATGCTTTACAAAGAGCTGAATCGGAGTACGTTGGCTTAGAGTATGAGATTGAATTTGACGATATGGATGATGATACGGATGATACAAAAGAAGTGCCTTTTAATGCAGACAAAATTCGCATTGATCAGCAAATGTTGTCATTGAAGTATATTATGGAATTAATTGATGCAGGTTTGATGGAATTGAATCCAGGTTATGAAAGAAATAGAGTTTGGAAGGATAAAAAGAAAAAATCGCTGCTTATTGAGTCGCTTATGCTGAGAATACCAATTCCTGCTTTTTATTTTTATGAAAATGAAGATACTAAATTTCAGGTCATTGATGGACAACAAAGGCTGGCAACTATTCATGAGTTTGTAAATAATCAGTTTTACTTAACTGGATTGGAATATCTCAAAGATACTTGTAATAGGAGATATTTTAAAGATATTGATATCAAGTATCAACAGAGAATATATCGAACACAGATTGCAGTAAACATTTTGGATGCGCGTTCACCCCAAAAAGTTATCTATGATATTTTCAGGCGTATTAATACTGGGGGAATGAAGCTAAATCCGCAAGAGATGAGAAATGCAGTTTGTAAACCAATGGTTAGGGAGTTTTTAAAGCAAAGTACGCAAAATGAAAACTTTCTCATGGCAACCCGAAAATTAGTAAAAGACGAACGCATGGATGCGCAAGAACTTGTGTTGAGGTTTTATGCGTTTAACCAATTGTATGATTATGATAATAGTGAACTTGTGAATGATTACAGTAGTGTTGCGCTTATGTTGGATGATGCCGTAGAAAAATTGAAACAGATGGACAAAGAAGGACTGACAGAACTTTATCAAAGGTTTGATGAAGCGATGAGGCGCTGCTATAGCGTATTTGGAGAATTTTGTTTTACTAAGATTGTTTTAAAGGATAATAGAATCAGCTTGGCATCAAGAGATTATATTAATAAATCATTGTTTACTTCGTTTTCAATTATTATTATGGAGAAAAAATACGACAAGTTAGATTTACAAAAGTATCAAAATAAGATTCTCCATTCTTTGGCAAATGCTTTGGAAAAACCGGAATATGTCAATTCTATTACGGCTGCAACAGGAGACAAAAGTAAGGTGAAATGCAATTTTTATTGGTCAAGCAGAGTATTAGAAGAGGGGTGCAGAAATGATTGAGAGAATAGAGTTGGAGAATTTTAAGTGTCATAGAAAATTTGAAGAAAATTTAAACCAGATTAATATTTTGACAGGAGGAAATGCAGCAGGGAAGTCAAGTATTATACAAGCAATTTTGCTTGCAATTAAAAGTTATCAAAATGTTGATAAGAAGTATGTAAAAACAAATGACGTTTTTGGATTGAATCTTGGATTGCCTATAAGCATTATATCTGAAAATTTTGATGACGGGATTGTGAGGATTGGAATTTGTATATCAAATAAAAGCATTAATAATCATTCTATCGTTCTTCAGCTAAATGAAATAGATGAAACATCATTTGAAATATGTGGATGTGAGGAAATGCTATTGGACATGGAAGTTTCTACCTCTATTTTGAAACAAAATATGTATTATTTAAATGCAGAGCGTCTTGGACCTAGAATTGTATATGATATGAGTAATGATAGAAATGATTATGTGGGAACATATGGTGAATATACAGGCTACGTTATTAATGAAATAGATAAGGAGCAGCGTTTAA
>Ga0137307_101451_pt1 | contig 20880 bp, 17 predicted proteins | sample NAcewD2O_March_2_FD_97180 | JGI IMG/M metagenome (GOLD analysis project Ga0137307, IMG submission 97180) | Mouse cecal microbial communities from Vienna, Austria - N-Acetylglucosamine amended D2O_March | ecosystem: Host-associated > Mammals > Digestive system > Large intestine > Cecum | place... | reverse complement strand
TTGCATTGATATTGAATTGTTATTGCATCTTATTGATATTCAATTGAATATGCAAATTTTACCGAACTATTGTAATAAATTAAGATATTAGTAACTCATAGAAAAAATCGGAATAGCTTTTTATGATACTCGTAAAAATCACCGTAGATAGTTCGTACTTTCGAAAAAAGATGTTATATTTGTAAATAAAAGAGTTATTTGACAGCATAGCAACGCAAAAACGCTGAAATTCGCACAGTTGCTAAATCGTTACCTCTATTTCTCAAATAATTCGTTAAAAGTTTATTTCTCAATCGGTTAAGTCAAACCGATAAAAATCTAAAATATACTGTTATGACGTTCAATCAATCTGTGACCAGCGTGTTCTCCAAGTTCGTCACTTTCTCGGGACGTGCTTCCCGGTCAGAATTCTGGTATTTCGCGCTGTTTGAGTTATTCGTTTATGTGGTCCTTTCCCTGTTCGGATGGTTGTTCTCTGGGCCTGACGGCAACATTCCGGGATTCGTGAGTGTACTGGGCAGTCTCTTCGGACTGATTACCGTATTGCCTGGTCTGGCTGTAAGCGTGAGACGCATGCATGACATCGGCAAGGGGGGAGGATGGATTTTCATCTCATTAGTCCCCCTTATCGGGCAGATCTGGTTCATTATCCTGGCCGCCACCAAAGGGGAACCCTACCCCAACCGTTTCGGCACAATCCCTGACTGAAACGTCGGCATCGACCTTTTTCCAACGCTCCCGGCTGCTTTAACTTGGCTGTCGGGAGCGTGTCGCATTCAGAGGGCTATGATAACGATTATGAAAAAGAGCGGATTAGAAACCATGTTCTAAACCGCTCTTCACGTTTCAACTATTTATTTATGAGAGCCTCAGTATCTGGTATCACTACCCGATAAAAAGGACGAGGGATGTTTATTGGAATTTTTCTCTGATATGCTTGTATGTTTTCTTCATTTTATCTATATAACAAAGGTTCTAGTTGTTTTGATAAGCGAAAGCCGCTAAAAGTGTTTAAAATTTGTTTACTCCAGAGGCTAAAATCATATTCTTAACACGTTTAACTTAATCTTCACATCCTTTTGACGCGTCATTTCGGCGCAGGCACGGCCCCGGTGTAGAAACATCTCACCTTTCCCACCGGCAGTTTCCCCTCGAGCAGGAGAGGAATCCTGGCGGAATCGGTGGAAAGCCACGCATCCATATTGTCGGATGTCTTCTTTCCCGAGCCGGATGTGAATGTGAAGGTGATATGATATGCTGGATAATTCTTCTTACCAAGCGAAACCTCCTCGATTCCGTCGAAATGTATCGTCAGCACCTCCTTCTGGCTTCCGGAGAAGACATTGAGGCGCACAGTCTGCCCGCTTTTCATCGCAGCGTAGTCAAGATGGCGCATATAATAGAATGAGCTGAGCATATCGAGGGTGGCCCCTGATGCCTCCAGCACTTTCTCCGACACCGAAACCTCCTCATCCTTCTTCCGCTTGCGGCGATGGATGACATTGGCCTGCGTGGTGTTGCCTTTCCTCGAGAAAGTCAGCTCGTCGTGGTTGAAATCACCACCTTCATACGCGACCTTCTCATACTTGTGAGGGAGAAAGGTGCGCGAATCTATGGTGCCGCGCAACGTGTCCCTGACCTTGTAAAACTTGTCGGCCCACGGCGCGGTGGCTCCAGTGAGTGTCGCTTTGAAACTGTTGCCCGATGAAGGCAACGTCGTGGTCAAGGCCACAGACCCCGCCTTCTTGTTGATCAGGCCCCATTTGTACATCACGTCGTAAGTCAGCCTCTCTTTTGGGACTTTCCAGGTCTCAGCCCTGCCCTCGCCCATTCCGAGAGGAAGCAGAAACGTCAATACCAACAACGCCCTTGCCATCACATCCGTGACAACGGCCATTCTTTTTTGTCTTGATTGTATGCTCATACTATTTTGACAGTCATCACAAGCCAAGGTTTAATACTCTTCCACCTGTGGCATCATTCAGGCACGGCTCCCACATACCGGCAAATAAGATGGCCGATTTTCAGGCTGCCGTCTATGTACAACGGCACACGGCCTGCATCGGCCGAAATCGACACCCTCATATGGTCGGCATTGGCCTCACCTCCGTTTACAGCGGTGAATGTCAGTGATATGTCATAAACCGGACGCGACGCTCCATCAAAATCCATGTCATTTTTACCTTCATAAGTGACTGTCAAGGTCTCGGGATTCTTCCCTGAAAATATGTTCACTGTCACATATTCGCCTGGAGTCATATCCTCATACTCTATCTGACGTATGTAATAGAACACCGCAAGCAAATCAAGCGTGAGCCCTCCCCCATAATGGCTGACACGCGAACGCACCACTTTCCCGTCGGGCAATTCCTTCACCACATTCCCGAGCGCGGTGTCTCCCGACGTGTCATAGGTCACAGTCTCTATCGAGAACTCCCCTGACTCGTGAGACAGATGCTGGGTGTAGACCGGCTGCATGGTGTCAGACATCATCGTCCCTACCATTGTGTCCCCCACCGCGTAATAATGCCCCAGCAAGTCCACAGACTTACCTGTGAGCGTGGCCTTGAACTGGTCTGAACCCGGGAGGTTTTCTGTCTCCAGCGTGGCTATTCCGGCATTGGCGTCGATAAGTCCCCATTTGAAATTGACACTGTAACGGAGGGTCTCGTCAGGAACCGTCCACGCGTTTGCGGCAACAGCCATGGAGGCAACCGCCGCACCGATAACCATAAAAATCTTTTTCATAGTCAAAACGTATTGATTAACTGTTCAGACACAAATTTGTGTATCTACCGGAATCACTCGTTCCGGCGGCCTGTCTCCATAAATCAGCCGGCTAACCAGCTGGGAAACATTCACAAGCGGCAACGGACGGTCTTCAATCGGCGTGCCCACTGTCTTCTGCGCTATCATTCCCCTCAATGCCCCGATGGCCACATTAAGCATCATGGCCATCAGCGAGGGGGGAATACCGACGCGGTCGCGAGACCGAGAAAAGTCGACATGACTGGCGAGAGACGGTATCTCAAACACCACCTCCACGGCATAATCAAGCAATGGGCGCCTGACCATCGAACGCATATATGTGTAAAGGGCCTCAAGCCTCAAAACAAGGCATTCAGAGGCGACATCATCCTCAACACACGCTTTCAAGTCAACCGAAATCTCTTCCGGACTGTTGCCGTAACGCAACATTTCCCAGCGGTGGATATGATGCTTACCATCCACCTCCGATATGCGGACAATCCTTATGTCGAGTTCTGACATTCTCACGACTTCTCATATTTGTAAAAATAAAACACCCCGAACCCGCCAGGAGTTCAGGGTGTGATAAGTCAGAAATTCAGACAGGCAATCAATCGCCCATGGTGCGGAGCAGCTCGTCATTGTCTGAAGAGCGCTCCATACGGTCCTTGATGAACTCCATGGCCTCGATGGAATTGCGGTCGGAAAGGAACCTGCGCAGAATCCACATACGGTTGAGAGTCTCCTGGCGCAGCAACAGGTCGTCGCGACGGGTCGAGGATGCCATGATGTCGACAGCCGGGAATATACGTTTGTTGGAAAGCTTGCGATCAAGCTGCAACTCCATGTTGCCCGTGCCCTTGAACTCCTCGAAAATCACTTCGTCCATCTTCGATGAGGTCTCGGTCAACGCGGTCGCGATGATGGTCAGCGAGCCGCCACCCTCGATGTTTCGGGCAGCTCCGAAAAAGCGTTTCGGCTTCTGCAGCGCGTTGGCGTCCACACCTCCCGAAAGAATCTTGCCCGACGCGGGCTGGGCGGTGTTGTAAGCCCTGGCCAGACGGGTGATGGAGTCGAGAAGAATCACCACATCGTGGCCACATTCCACCATCCTCTTTGCCTTCTCAAGCACAATGCCGGCGATTTTGACATGACGGTCGGCAGGCTCGTCAAAGGTCGACGCGATCACTTCGGCGTTAACCGAGCGGCTCATGTCGGTCACCTCCTCCGGGCGCTCGTCAATGAGAAGAATCATAATATACACCTCGGGATGGTTCTCGGCGATGGCGTTGGCGATATCCTTGAGCAGAATGGTCTTACCGGTCTTGGGTGGAGCCACGATAAGAGCGCGCTGCCCCTTGCCTATGGGCGAGAACATATCCACAACGCGGGTCGATATGTTGTTGGTCCTCACTCCGCCTGTGAGATTGAATTTCTCATTCGGGAAAAGCGGTGTGAGATGCTCAAACGGCACACGGTCGCGGATGAACTCCGGTGTGCGGCCATTGATGCGCAGCGCCCTGGTCATAGGGAAATACTTGTCTCCCTCCTTGGGCGGGGCAATCTCACACTCCACCACATCGCCGTTCTTGAGGCCATACTGCTTTATCTGCTGATGCGACACCAGCACGTCATCTGGCGAAGGCAGATAATTGAAATCGCTTGAGCGAAGGAACCCGAACCCTTCGGGAGCCACCTCAAGCACACCTGAGGTCTCAAGGAAACCGCCGAAATCATATGCCGGTACTGGCTGGGGAGCCTGCTTGGCCGGCATCTTGCCTTTCTTCCCCTTCTTCCCCTTGAAGTCGGGCTGCTGGGCCATCATCTGAGGCTCACGGATGATAATCGGGGCTGAGGCAGCCGCTGCGGCAGCTTCCTCACGCTCACGCTGCGAACGAGGAGTGAAGCTTTTGCCTCCCATACGAGGGAAAAATGACCCGAATGACTCATCGACATTGCGCCCGAACACTCCCGGAGGATTCTTGCGGGTCTGCTGACCTTGCGCGCCATTGTTTCTATTGTCCGCCGCAGCTTGTTGCTCACCGGGCGCGTTTGCCTGCTCTTGCGTCTCCGGGGCCGGCTGAGGCTGGCCTTTCTGACGGGGAGTGAACTGCTTGCCCCCGCGCTGCTGCATAGGCTGACGCGGATTCAGCATCCTCGGGGCCTGACGCTGCTCTTCGGCAGGCTGCGCGTCAGACTTGTCAGCGGCGGTCTCAGGCTGCACCCTACCGTCAGAGTCGGGATTGACTGATTCAGGTTTCTCCTCGACATCTTCGCTATCGGTGGCCTTCCCTCCTTCGGAGTCATCCACTGCGGGAGCGGGCAATTCCCGCGACGGGTCGAGTTGCGGGGTCGCCACCTCCTGGTTCTTCGGCTTGCGGCCTCGCTTGCGCGGAGCGGAAGCATCCGCCCCCTGCGCCCCGTCATCAGGAGTCATCTCCTGCGGCTCCTGGGCTGCTGGAGTTTCTTCAGTGTTCTTAGGCTTGCGGCCACGTTTCTTTGGCGCGGCATCTTGTTCACTACCGGCAGCGGTATTCGACTCGCCGCCATTCTCTTCTTGTTTCTGATCTGCCTGCTGGACCTTTGGTTTACGGCCACGCTTCTTCTCGGCTGGCGCAGGTGCGTTAGCCGACAAGTCTATCGCCTGCTGGTCAAGTATCTTGTAAATCAGTGATTCTTTGTCGGAGCCATTGGTCTTCTTCAGACCCATATTCTCCGCGATGGCCTGCAACTGATCGTCGGCCATCTCTTCAAGATCGGAGATATTATACATATATCTTCAATGAAATCTTCTATCTGTTTATCTTGGAAGGAAGCACCCGCGGAAAGGAGAAGCCATACTTCACCTTGTTATTCCATTCCGGGAGCATCCGGCGTTTACGGGAAAACGAAATTTCTGGGGAACAATATTCGTAGGGGGAGAGGAGGAACGGGAAAGCAAAATTACCTTTAACTGGTAAATAGACTTTTAGTCTTGATTTGAGTCAAAGACTCTACATCCCTGAAAAATTCTTGGGAATTTCACACCACAAAGGTAAGCAAAATAATCAGAACAACAAATTTTTTCCGTCAAAACTCTTCACCCTGACGCCGGGGCGACTCTTGAACAATCTCCAGCCGTCTTTGGAATGCCAGAGCCGCCTGCGGCTCTGCAAACGCAGTCACAGGTATTATCAACTCACGGCCACCTCCATAAGACACAATCACGTTGCGGCCGATGAAATGGCATCCGGAAACTTCTCCCGACTGAATCACAAGCTCTCTGGGAGGAGCTGAGTCTCGGCCAGGCATCGGATAATACTCAACCGTCAATTCATTGTCGACATCAAGCACCACCCGGTGGGGGAAAAGCGAGGCGACCGCCCATGGACGGGTCAGGGTGCCATACCAGCCGAAAAAGAGCAATGCCGGAAACAGGATGAACATCATCACCGCCCCCACAAAAAGCAACCGGCTGTCATACACCAGCCCTCCTATGACCAGGGCGGCAAGCGGCAACGCCGCAGCCATCCAGAAGCGTGCGGCTTTGCGTATGATCGACTGGCGGGCATGGACGCTCGGCCCGAGGCTGAAACGCGACGTGACTATTGTCCCCGTCTGATAGTGTTCACCGCCACCGGCAGGCATTTCACCGCCTGCCGGCACCGGTGATTCGGTTGCATTCAATATCTCTGTCAAAGCAATCAGGGTGATTGGTTCAGAATTATTCAGTTCAGGTGAACGCTTTGATTATGTCATCCGTGAGCTGGTACATCGGAGTGAACCCCTTTGACCGCTTCATATCCTTTATGACATTGCCCACAAGCACCTTATTGGAGTTGGCGATGTCGAGCTTCATAATCGGCGCTCCCGGATAAAGGTCAAACTCTTTCAAGTCTACCCACAGAATCGCAGGTTTCTCTGTCACCTTGAAATAATAGACCCGTTCGCGTTGGTCACTCACCGACTTCCACTGCGTGGTGGAGATTTCAGGCTGGTCAGGAAGCGATATTCCGGTCGGCACCGCGCAGTTTGAGATGATTCCGAAAACTCCCGCCAACGCCGTCTCGTGGCTGGCGTCCTTCGGCAACACCCCGACATAAAACGACGCCCTGGTGAAACGGTCCTGGCTGCGGTTTGTGCCGGGGAGCATGTTCATGCCGCCAACCGCTTTCCAGTAGTCATAGATGTCGAGCTGCGTCTGATATGGAGGCGCGTTTGTAAGCACCTGGTATTCTGCGCCTTCGTGGATTTCGATTTTGCCATCGACATACTCGACAATCGCGCTGTTGCCATCAGCGTCTGAAATCGCCATATGAAGCGTTGCGGGAGCGCCGCCCGGCATCGAAGGGGCATCAATCTGAAACTCGTCGAGCTTCAATTGCGCGACAGCCTCCGATGTAGTGGCGAAATTGTCAAGCACATACGCCGCCCACAACGAGGTCGACATATACGGGCGGGGGTCACCCTCCTTGGCGTAGACCGTGCCTGGAAGATAAAGCAGGTTGCAGACCAGCCCCATCTCGTTCATACCCTCGTTGACCCCGAGGTCAAAACCCACCGACACTACGCTGCCATATTTGGAAGTCCAGGATATCGAGCGGTCGGTGTTGAATGATTTCTTCTCCACACCGCGCGGATAAACATAGAGATTAGTGGGAATCGGCGTGCGCCAGTCGAGGGTGCGTCCTGTTACCACCGCGCTGTCACCCACATAGGTGACTCGCGTGCATGCTTCGGCTCTCACACCTGCGGCCAGCATCAGGATTCCGAATCCCGCCGCGGCCGTCTTGGATAATTTCTTAAGTTCCATAGTTCAACAGTTCGGTAATTTTTGAGCAGGCATAGCTGTATCGCACTGATACACAATAGTTTGCATTGATATTGAATTGTTATCGCATCTTATTGATATTCAATTGAATATGCAAATTTTACCGAACTATTGATAGTTGAAAAGACAGGTTATGCAAAATGTGTGAAATCACATCTTTATCTGACCTTATTAACAACCGTGGCCGCGGCGGGGTTCAATATCGTCGGTATATCAAGGCTTTCAGAGACGGGCCTTGAAAGCTCAGAGTCAGTCAAGCGAGTGGATGACCAGGCCTGAACGCAGCTTGGGCTCAAACCAGGTGGTCTTGGGGGGCATGATGTTGCCGCTGTCGGCGATGTCCATAAGCTGCTTCATCGACACGGGGTAAAGAGCAAGAGCCACGGCCATCTCGCCCGAGTCGACCCTCTGCTTAAGCTCGCCCAGCCCTCGGATGCCGCCGACGAAGTCGATACGCTTGTCGCTGCGCAGGTCGGTGATGCCGAGTATGTCGCGGAGGATAAGGTCAGACGATATTGTCACGTCAAGCACACCGATGGGGTCAGAGTCGTCGTAGCGTCCCTCGCGGGCGGTCAACGAATACCATTTTCCATCCAGATAAAGCGAGAAATTGTGGAGAGCGGCGGGATTGTAGATTTCCGCGCCCTTCTCCTCGACAATGAAGTCTTTGTCGAGACGGGCAAGGAACTCTGCGACGGTAAGACCGTTGAGGTCCTTGACGACACGGTTGTAGTCGATGATACGCAGATGCGACGCGGGGAAAGCCACTGCCATGAAGTAATTATATTCCTCATTGCCGGTATGGGTTGCGTCGGAGGCGGCCTTCTCCAGCCCAACTCGGGCGGCGGCGGCCGAACGATGATGCCCGTCTGCGATGTAAAGATGCGGCATCCGGTCAAACTCGCCGGTGATGACACGGGCCATGTCCTCATCCTCGACCACCCAGAAATGATGTCCGAATCCGTCGGGGGCAACGAAGTCATACTCGGCCGGGGCGGCGGTGACCTTGTCTATCACCTCCTGCAAGGCGGCATTGTCGGGGAAAGCGAGGAATACCGGCTCGATGTTGGCGTTGTTGACCTTGACATGGCGCATGCGGTCATCCTCCTTGTCGCGGCGGGTAAGTTCATGCTTCTTGATGACTCCGTTGACATAGTCATGGACATTGGCCGCCACCACGATGCCATATTGGGTGCGTCCATCCATCGTCTGGGCATAGATATAGTAATGCTCACGTTCGTCGGCCTTGAGCCATCCGTTGTCTTTGAATGCCGCGAAGTTCTCAACAGCCTTGGCGTAGACCTCCTCGGAATGTTCGTCGGTGCCGACGGGGAAATCTATCTCTGGCTTGATGATATGGTATAACGACATCTCGTTACCCTCGGCTTCCTTTCGGGCCTCTTCGGAATTCAGCACGTCATACGGACGTGATGCCACCTTCTCAATCAATTCTTTCGGAGGGCGGATGCCCTTGAACGGTTTTACTTTAGCCATAGTGATTCAGGTTATGGTTTTTCGTGGTAAGTTTGGCTGCGCGGCCCAACCGGAAGCGTTTTCGCACGAATCCGTTTGAGAGCGTTCACAAAGTTATGCCAAAAACTTCAAATTTCAAACACCCCTACCCTATTTTTTTCGCAAAAAGCATCTGCCTGTCAACACCAGAGGGTGTCGCGTTACCGGCTGGCAGCGGACACCCTCTGGTATTCAGATACTAAAACTGTTTCAGAAACGGACTGTGCGGGCCGTGTCTCCCCGGCGCTCGATCACCACCGAACCGGCCTCGGGATTGGCCACGCGCCGCCCGGTGAGGTCGAAATACTCCGCAGGCGACAAATTCACCGGCGAATCCACTCCGACATTCTCGACACCGCTCATAAGATAGTCTGGAAGCGGCGCGGCGGGGGTGGTGTCACGCGCAGGTTCCTCCGCGGATGGATTTGCCGTGTAATCGCCGAAATACCGCTTCAGCCATTCGGTCTTGGCCTTCAGCTTCGCCGTCACTTCGTTCTTGCGCCCCTGCATGTCGCGGTTGTCTGCCACTCCCTGGCCACCGTCAGGAGCTGGCTGACCGTCCCAACGGCGGAAATCTGCCTGGGCAGCCTCCGCGAGGTGGCCGGCATATGCGTCGATGTCATCATATATGCCCTCAAAACCGTTGTTCATGAACCACATCCAGGTCTCGTTGACTTTGTCGTTGAACTTCTGGTTGGTACGGATTGAGGGAATCCAAGTGTTGCCAAACAGGTCATGGTCATAGAAGAATCCATCGTCAGGCCCGCTGAACGCGTTGCCGCAGTCCCACAACGGGGAGAAATGCCACTTCTGTCCTTCCCCCCTGTCACGGAAAAGATAGGTGGAACCGTGGTATGACTCGGTATGCGATATGATTTCCTCCACGATGTAATACCTGGCCGCATCGTCAAGGTCGAGATAACTCCATAGGTTGTCTGAATTGGCTCCCACGGCATCGTTCATAGCCGTGAACTGGTCGGTGACGAAGCGTTTCTGAAGTTCAGAATACTCCTCCGGAGTGTCCCATGTGACACGCAGCATGTCGAGAAACTGGTTGTCGACACATGATTTCTCCTCCATCCTGATCTGGTTTTCCTCATCATAATTGTCGAGTTCTACCAGATAGCCACCCGAGGCCAAGGCCGGGTCAGAGACATTGTCGTCAAGCTCGGTGATGTTCACCCGGTCCTCGTCAATCCTGATAGACTCCGTGAGGAAATAAAGCCCACGATAGTCACCATTGATTACCACCTCCACCGGCTGCTGGGCCGGGGTCCACGGCAGACCGATGCGCTTGCCGAGATTGAACCCCACGAAATTCTTAAGGTAACCGCGCTGGTCATCAGCGTGTGCGAGAATAGCAAAATGCTTGCTCTTGGTCAGGCCAAGCAGGTTTTGCTTCTTGCCGAGCTTCAGTTTGAACGGTTTCTTTGAGAATCCTCTGCGGGTCCAGTTTCCACGGGCCTTGATTTCAAGAGGCAACGGCTCTTCTTTGGAGCCCACAGACGCGGCACCTTCAGCCTCCATCCACTCGCAGCCATTCAGGTCAAGCCAGTATTCGGCGTATGAGAAGTAATTCTTATGGTCAAGGTCCTTGCTTATTATCTCATTGTCAAGCGAGGAATGGGCCTCATCGGCATACACATTTATATAAAGCACCGGAAGTGTCCCCGAAACGCGGCTGTCGCCTGACTGCCCGCCTCCGCCTGCGGTCACTTCAAGGGTGATGTCTCCCTCTTCGACATAGACAAATTTGAGAGTGACATCTGTGAGAGTTCCCTCACAATTGAAATTTTTCCCGGGTCGCTTCATAGTGTATGTTCCGCCGCCGCGAACCGCGACCACTCCGTCTCCAGCGGAATTTGCGCCAAAGGTCGTGGCATCGCCCCAGTCCTTGTCGGCGATTTTGAACTGGTCACGGAGCTCGTCGATATGCAACGTGTAGACACCGTTGTCATTGTTGAAACGAAGCGATTCATTCGCTCCCCACCCGTCGTTGGTCATAGCCCCACGGAGGTAGAGGGTCGGATAGTCGGCAGCCGCAGTCATGGCGGCAGTCATCGCCACCAATGCCGACAATAACATTTTTCTCATTGCTGGTTGTTTGTTTTAGATGGTATGAAGAATCACAAATATAAAATTATCCTGTAAGTAAAGTGCGTGCCGAGATGTTGGTCAGAAACCATTTATGATGTCGGCAATGTCGCGGGCATCGGCAAGCGACGTGCAGCGCGACACTGGCAAGCTGACACATGTCGCCGCCAGGCGCTCAGTCACCGGGAACTCTCCGGCAAACAATCCGGCATAGCATGGCTGGCGATGAGGCGGGACGGCATAATGGATGTCCCATCCTATGGAATGAGCGTCAAGATAGTCGGTGAAACGACTGCGGTCATCGGTATGCACCACAAACTGGTGCCACACCATCTCCAGATCATCCTCTGGCTGAGACGGAAGAGCAATCCCCGGATTGCTTATCCCTGAAAGATACACACGAGCTATCTCCCGGCGAATCTGGTTCTCCCGGTCAGTCCATGGGAGTTTCACATTCAGCACCGCCGCCTGGACGGGGTCGAGCCGGCAGTTGAACCCTTTCAATATGTTATGGTAACGGCGGTCAGAGCCGTAATTGGCAAGCGCCCTGACTACACTCGCAAGCTCGGCGTCAGACGTTGTCACAGCTCCCGCGTCGCCCATCGCCCCTATGTTCTTGGTAGGATAGAAACTGAAGGCTGCCGCATCGCCAAGCGCCCCGGCGCGACGGCGTTGACCCGCGTCTACGACCGAAGCCCCTATGGCCTGGGCATTGTCTTCGATTATCTTCAGATTGTTGTCGAGGGCGAATTTCCTCAGCTGCTCGCTCCAGCAGACGCGTCCGTATAGATGGACGGTCATCACCCCCCTTGTCCGTGGCGAAAGATATTCCTCCAGCCGCAACAAGTCGAGATTGGAGGTCTCAGGCGAGGGCTCGGCCAGCACCGGCACAAGTCCCGCATCTGAAATCGCCAGAACCGAGGCCACATATGTGTTGGCAGCCACAATCACCTCGTCGCCGGGACGCATCACCCCCATGGCGACATATCCTCTCAGTATCAGACGCAAGGCATCAAGCCCGTTGCTGGCCCCGACAGCAAACCGCGCGCCGGAAAAGCGGGCAAGGGCGTCTTCAAAAGCATCCACCTCATCACCGCCCACATATCTGCCGGAGGAGATAACTCGGTCGACCCTTTCGCGGATTTCATCCATGAAAGGCCCGTTGACCCGGGCGAGATCAAGGAACGGATAGCGGACTGTCATTCGCCTGACTGAGACAATGCCAGCAGATACTGGCCGTAATCTGTGTTGAGCATGTCCATCGCAAGCTTTCTTAGCTGGGATGCCCCGATGAACCCGCGACGGAACGCGATTTCCTCAAGAGCGGCAACATAGAATCCCTGGCGTTTCTGTATGGCCTGGATGAAGTTGGATGCCTCCATAAGAGAGTCGACAGTGCCGGTGTCAAGCCATGCGAATCCGCGTCCGAAGCACTGCACGTTGAGCTTGCCACGGTTGAGATACTCCTCGTTGACTGAGGTGATCTCCAGCTCGCCGCGGGCCGAGGGCTTGACGGCAGCTGCGACATCCACCACATTGGCCGGATAGAAATAAAGGCCGACCACCGCCTTGTCGCTTTCGGGCTGGCGGGGTTTCTCGACTATCTTGGTGGCGCGTCCGTCAGGGCCGATGGTCACCACTCCATAGCGCTGGGGGTCTTTGACCGGATAGGCAAACACCGTGGCCTCCCCTTTATCCTCGGCGGTAGCGAGGGCATCGGTGAGCATCGCGGTGAATCCCTGGCCATAGAATATGTTGTCGCCAAGCACCAGGCAGGCGCTGTCGCCCGCCAGAAACTCCCGGCCGATGATGAAGGCCTGGGCGAGGCCTTCCGGACGAGGCTGCTCGGCATATGAGAATTTCACTCCGATTTCCTCTCCCGTGCCCAGCAGGCGCTTGAATGACGGCAGGTCGGCGGGAGTGGAGATTATCAGTATCTCCTTTATGCCCGCGAGCATCAACACCGATATGGGATAATAAATCATCGGCTTGTCGCAGACGGGAATCAACTGCTTGGATATCGCGCGGGTGATGGGATGAAGCCGGGTGCCTGAGCCTCCGGCCAGCACTATACCTTTCATTGTCGTGGTGTTTCGGTTTGTCGGTTACTTATGTGAGGTTGGATGTAAAGCCCGCTCAACGGTTGCCGTAAAGCTGCTCGTAGAACTTCTGGTAGTCTCCCGAAGACACAGACTCGATCCATTCGCGGTTGTCAAGGTTCCACTTCACGGTCTTCTTTATCCCTTCGGTGAAAGATGTCTCAGGATACCATCCGAGTTCGGTGGCGATTTTCTCGGGGTCGATGGCGTAACGCATGTCATGGCCCGGGCGGTCAGACACATAGCTGATAAGCCCCTCGTTGATGTCCTCCACAGGTATCGAGAGCAGGCTGCGATACTGCGGGTTCTCCTCCATCAGCTGGCGCACCATAGCGATTATCTGCCTTACAATCGAGATGTTCTGCTCCTCATTGAATCCGCCGATGTTGTAGACCTCGCCGAGACGCCCATTGCGCAGCACCATGTCGATGCCCTTGCAATGGTCCTCGACATACAGCCAGTCGCGCACATTCTCCCCTTTTCCGTAGACCGGGAGCTTCTTTCCCTCAAGGATGTTCTTTATCACCAGAGGTATGAGCTTTTCAGGGAAATGATAAGGCCCGTAATTGTTGCTGCAACGGGTGATTGTCACAGGCATGCCGTATGTCTCGTGGTAAGCCATCACAAGCATGTCGGCGGCGGTCTTCGAGACAGAATAGGGTGAACGGGGTGCAAGCGGTGTGGATTCGGTGAAGAAAGCAGGCCCGAAGGTCTGGAGGTTGTCGCGGCCTTTGACCACCTTTGCCACAGCGTCTGTGAGAATCAGCGGGGTGGGGTCGCCAGGCTCCCTTGACAGCGAACCGTAGACCTCATCAGTGGAAATCTGATGGAACTTCTTCCCCTCGCGGTATCGCGGGGCCTCACCCGGTTTTCCGGGGAGAAGCCACGCCTCACGCGCGACATTGAGCAGCGTCTGGGTGCCCAGTATGTTTGTCTCCAGGAACAGACGGGGATTGGAAATCGAACGGTCGACATGGCTCTCGGCTGCGAAATTAACCACATAGTCAGGGTCGAAATCTGCCATCAGCTTTGTCACAAGCGCGGAGTCACCGATGTCGCCTTTGACAAATGTGACATTCGGCAGTTCCAACTCATCCTTGATAGTCAGCAGGTTGCCAGCATATGTCAACGCGTCGAGCACAAGAATCTCGACATCATCGCCATGTTCCTTCAAAAGATATTTCACAAAGTTGGAGCCAATGAATCCGGCCCCACCCGTCACGAGATATTTCTTCATTTCCTAAAGGATAATCAATTATGTTGCAAAGATAAACAATTTTGCCGACATATCTTCCCGTGGCCACCGAAAAAAGCCAGGCGGCGGAATTCCTCTTTATGCAGAAGAATTCCCCGCCTGATATATCTCAGTGTGGCAAGACACCGGCATGTCGCCGTGAAACGGCGGTCACTCCACGGTCACCGACTTCGCCAGGTTGCGGGGCATGTCGACGTTGCAACCCTTCTTGACAGCGATATGGTAGGCCAGCAGCTGGAGGGGGATGGAGACTATCACCGGCGATATGCACTCGGGGACATCCGGAATCTCGATTATGTGGTCGGCGATTTCAGAAATGGTGGTGTCTCCCTTGGTCACAACGGCTATGACCGAACCGCCGCGGGCTTTGACCTGCTGGATGTTGGAGATGATTTTCTCGTGAAGCTCGTCGTTAGGAGCTATGACCACGGTGGGCAGCTCGCGGTCAATCAAGGCGATGGGCCCATGCTTCATTTCGGCGGCAGGATAACCCTCGGCATGGATATAGCTGATTTCCTTGAGCTTGAGCGCCCCCTCGAGAGCCGATGGGTAATTGTAGCCTCGGCCGAGGTAAAGGAAATTATGCACATAGGTGTAGATGCTCGACAGATGCTCGATTTCGTCGTTGAGCTTAAGAGTCTGCTTGATCAGGTCGGGGAGCTTGCGGAGTGCTTCGGCGACTTTGGCCACCTCATCGTCCTTGATGGTCTTGCGCAGTTGGCCGATGGCGAGGGCAAGCATCACAAGCACGGTGACCTGGCCGGTGAATGCCTTTGTGGAGGCTACTCCGATTTCAGGCCCCACATGGATGTATGTGCCGGAATCGGTGGCACGGGCTATAGATGAGCCTACCACGTTGCATACTCCGTAGACAAACGCGCCCTTCTCCTTGGCGAGCTGTATGGCGGCAAGGGTGTCGGCGGTCTCTCCCGACTGGGATATGGCAATCACTATGTCGTCGGGGGTCACAATCGGATTGCTGTATCTGAACTCGCTGGCATATGCCACCTCTACCGGAATGCGGGCGTATTCCTCGATGATGCGCTTGCCGATGAGGCCAGCGTGCCAGGATGTGCCGCATGCTACGATTATGACACGCTTGGCGTTGACAAATTTGTCAGAATTCTCAAGCACGCCCGACAGCGTGACTTTTGAGCCGGAATTGCCGATACGGCCACGGACACAGTCGCGTATGGTGCGGGGCTGCTCGTTGATTTCCTTGAGCATGAAATGGGGATAGCCCCCCTTCTCGAGCTGCGACACCGAGAGTTTGAGGGTCTGGATGTCAATCTTGGCCGACTCGTTGTCGGTGGTGATGATCTTCAGGGGCTCTCCACGGCGGATTATGGCGATTTCATCATCGTTGAGATACACCACCTTGTCGGTGTACTCCACGATAGGGGTGGCGTCTGAAGCGAGGAATGTCTCATCCTCCCCTATACCGATAACGAGGGGGGAGCTCTTGCGGGCGGCCACTACGGTGTCAGGCTCGGTGGTGTCAACCACGGCGATGGCATACGCGCCGATGACCTGCTTGAGGGCTTCGCGGACTGCCTCCACGAGGGTGCAGTCATTGGTGGTCTTCACATATTCGATGAGCTGGACCAGCACCTCGGTGTCGGTCTCGCTCTTGAACTGGCATCCCTGGAGCTCAAGGGCCTCTTTCAGGACATTGTAATTCTCTATGGTGCCGTTATGGACCAGCGCGAGCTTGCCCGAATGGCTCAGATGAGGATGGGCGTTGACATCGTTAGGCTCGCCGTGGGTAGCCCAACGGGTATGGGCGATGCCAAGGCAACCGTCAAGTTCCTTGGAATGGCAGAAACGCTCAAGGTCGTCAACCTTGCCGCGAGTCTTGTAGATATTCAGCTCTCCTTTGTCGCCTACCATTGCGACTCCTGCGCTGTCATATCCGCGATATTCGAGACGATGAAGGCCTTTTATAAGGATTTCATAGGCGGGACGATTCCCGATATAGCCTACAATTCCACACATAATCTGCTAATGTTTTTCTTTAGTTTCGGTTGATTTGGATTACGCCGGGACATCCCGGCATATGAAAGAGGGTAATCAATTGGGTGCAAAGTTACTGAAAATCCGCGACATTTCCAAAATCCAGACATAAGATGGCCTCTTTAAATCCCCCTCCTCCCGCAGCACAGTCCACCCCTGTCAACACCACAACAACGGGATTCTGAGAGAGTTAACAAATGTTTAAGAACAAGTACCCGTATACAACAGTTCGGTAATTTTTGAGCAGGCATAGCTGTATCGCACTGATACACAATAGTTTGCATTGATATTGAATTGTTATCGCATCTTATTGATATTCAATTGAATATGCAAATTTTACCGAACTATTGCGTATATGGATTTATTTATACAATCTATACTTGACAGAACTCATAAGGGCAGCCACATCCCCCATCACCGGGGCCTACGGTTGTTTTTTATCGTGTATGTCACCACCCCCCATACCTGAAATTCCCTTTCTGGCGTGACGAGTATCGGGTCAAACATCTCATTGGCCGGAATAAGCCACACACGGTTGCGCTCGAAACGCACTCGTTTCAATGTGAACTCCCCGTCGACGCAACACAGGGCCAGGTCTCCGCTGACCGGCTCAAGCGAACGGTCAATCACGATTATGTCTCCCGGGGCAATCCCCTCCTCTATCATGGAGTCGCCCCACACCCGGCCATAGAACGTGGATGCCGGATGCCTTACCAACAGCTGGTTCAGGTCCAGGCTGTCGGTGATGCAGTCTTCAGCCGGGGACGGGAACCCGGCCTGGATTCCACTTTCAGCATATGGAAGCGGAAGCTCGGTCGACAAGTCTGGGGTTGACAATTCTAAGACAATCGGCATAAACTGGATTCTGTTTACTGCAAAGTTACTCGTTTTGCGGCATTCCGTTTGATTGCCCCGCCATTTTTAACCTTTATTATCGCGTGAGACAGCCCTTCAATCCCCAACCAAACAATTGGCCAACGTGTTTATCATACTGAAAACTGAAAACCACAACTCAAGAATATGGAACGTAAAATCTCTTTATCTGATCTCCGAAAGGCAGTAGACGAAGCTTATGAGGCCAACAAATCCACAAACGAGGGGGAAATCGACCCCAGAAACGCTTGTGCCGACCCCAAGGCTTTCGGCATCTCTGTGATGTTGCCCGACGGCACCCTCATCAACAAGGGTGACACCGATGTCAAATCGCCGCTCGGCTCAATCTCCAAAGTGGCATTGTCAACCGTGCTGTTCTCCCAGAACTCCCCGATGGAACTCATCAAGAAATCGGGTCAATGCGCCTGCCACAAGGTGCATTGCAAGCCCAAGGGGCTGAGTTTCAGCGCACACGGCATCCGCGCTTTTTCAGCACTCGAACCTGTAGGCGACCCCGAATCGAAATGGAACATCTACGAGAACCGTATGATCGACCTGATGGGATCATCACCCGCGCTGTGTGACAAGACCCTCCAGACACTTCAGAAGGAAGCTGCCGACACCAAGCTCGAAGACACGCTGGCCGCCGACGGATACTACCTTTATGACAACGCCGCGCTGTCAATCAACCTCTACCTGAAAGCTCTCGCAATGAACGCCTCAACCCAGCAGCTCGCCACCATGGGCGCGACAATCGCCGCCGACGGTGTCAACCCTGTAACCGGCAAAACGGTCTTTGACGGAGCTATCACCCAGAACATCGTGGCCCTGATGGCGGCCAAAGGCCCCCACAAGATGCGCGCCCCTTGGCTTGTCGCCGCAGGCATCCCCGCAAAATCCTCCTATGGAGGCGCCATCCTCGGCATCATCCCGGGCGTGATGGCTATTGCCGCCTACTCCCCCGCCCTGAATCCCGCCGGAGTCAGCGTCAAGGCATCCAAGGCAATCATCGACGTGATGCAGAAACTCGACATCTCGATTTTCGCCTCAGCCAAAGTCAAATTCGTCAACGACTGACCAGACCACGGCCTGCAAGGCCACACTCAATAAAAAAAGCTACTCCCGCCAGGCCTTTGGCTTGACGGGAGTTGTTTTTGCTTTTGATTTGACCGTAGACAGCGCTGAGCGCCATCCCGGCAAGGACCGCGATTAGTCCTTCTTTACTACGCGACGCTCCTTGATACGGGCTTTCTTGCCGGTGAGGCCACGGAGGTAGTAAAGCTTCGCACGGCGCACTTTACCGTATTTGTTCACCACGATAGAGTCGATGAAAGGAGACTCTATGGGGAAGATACGCTCAACACCGATGTTGTCGCTCATCTTGCGGACAGTGAAACGCTTCTTGGTGCCTTCGCCGTTGATTTTGATAACGACGCCACGGTACTGCTGGATACGCTCCTTGTTACCTTCCTTGATGCGGTAAGCAACGGTGATGGTGTCGCCAGGGCCGAAGTCAGGGTGCTGTTTGCCGGTAGCAAATGCCTCTTCGGCTACTTTGATAAGATCCATTTTTTAAAGCTTTAAAAAAAGTTCAACAATGTCGCAATATTCGCGGGCAGCCTTGTCCCGCCAGAGATTGCGAATTTCGCCGCAAAGTTACGATTTTATTTTCATCCCGGCAAATTTCCCCCACACAATATCATCCGCCGTCATTTGGCAACCCCAGATTTTTCGTTATATTTGATGTAGTCTTGGGTTAATATTTTGACTACAAGGTTATTCTTGAGAATTCGCGTGAGGATGGGCAATGGATAAGAAATTGGTAGTGTGTTTGGTTACGCTATATTTCTCACGCTTTCAAATAACTCTTTTACTTTGATGCAAAGTTAGCATTTATTTTTGGATTACGCCTCATTCCGGGGCGTAATTCTCTTTTATATTGCCTTTTCCATGTCGCGGAAGCGACTATGCTTCAATAAGAAAAATACGAAATAAGGATACCATCATATAGAGGCGGAGTTTCCATAACCACAGGAAAAGGTAGTCCGTGTTCTTATCAGCCGTGCAAGGTCAGACACTTCGGGTTTCGTGGAAAGATCTTCCGCGCCCCAAGGGGCTTGCGGTATTTTTCCCGAAAACCTTGCGCGGCTGGAACACGAACTTTTAAGCCTGTAGTTATGGGGACTCCGGCCCCATAAGCCGGAATAACAAAAAAATAAGATGGTATGTCAGAAATGACAAAGAACAAGTACACCCTTGAAACCCTACTGCCGTTGAATGTGTCATACGACAGGGACCATATCCTCAGACAGCAGGATGTGGATATGGTGAACAGGCTCGTTGAAGTCATTGAAGGCTCACGCTCAAACCTCACGCCTAAGGTCGGAGACAGGATGCGTCATGTTGACCGAGACGGAGATTTCTACGGACACACGCTGCTTGAACCTAATATCTTATCTTCGGCATCATTGTCAGTAAGCATACGAGTTACCTTAGCGTGAAGCTCGTCGAGATAATCGTTGAAATCAGAGTGTTTCTTAGTCTTGATTGATGAGCTTGCAAGGACCTCGCCTCGTGCATCTACCATTCCGAACACTGTGTTGGTACCACCGATGTCGATACCTAATACGTAGGGTTTACATATGATATTTTGGTATTTATAATTGGCATTAAAAAATATAGGCCTGCCATCACTGCAAGCCTATATCAAATCTGTTTTACCTTATGAATTATTTTACTTGTTGGGGGTTGTCCATTTGTATGTGTCGTTGCAATCAATATCCATCACACTGCTGCCGACTTGCATACGGAACTGTCCTTTTTCAAGTACCCACTTGCCGTCGTAGTCCACGAAGGCGAGGTCGCTGGCCTTGATTGGCAAGGTTACGGTTTTGGTCTCACCGGGCTTAAGCTCAACTTTTTCAAACGCGCGCAGTCGGCGATTGTCAGGAGTCAGAGACGCTACCATATCACGGCTGAAAAGCATCACAACCTCTTTGCCTGAGCAATTACCTGTATTGGTAACGTCGATTGTGAACACGAGGTCATCGTTGACACCGAATTCAGATTTCGAGCAGCGGAGATTGTCATACTTGAAAGTGGTATAACTGAGTCCATAGCCAAAAGCCCACTGCACCGATACCACCGCATCGTAGTCATAAGCACCTTCCATCTTATCCATTTCCTCGCTCACCCGATAATCGTAGGTGGTGAGTTCTGCCTGATGGCGTGGATAGGTGTAGGGCATTTTGCCACTCGGGTTGGTGTCGCCGGCAAGAATGTTGGCAAGTGCGTCACCACCAAAGTTACCGGGAAGCAGAATGTTGACTATCGCATCTGCCAATGGCTCAATATCACTGATGATACGCGGACGACCACCGTTGAGAATCAATACAACCGGTTTGCCTGTCGCAGCAAGAGCTTTGACGAGATTGCGCTGGTTTTCAGAGACAGCGAGGTCCGACAAGTTTCCCGGT